>ERZ1066128.516-NODE-516-length-15387-cov-12.591899_pt1 | contig 15387 bp, 14 predicted proteins | sample MGYA00382775_ERZ1066128 | MGnify/ENA primary metagenome ERZ1066128 (study PRJEB33369, sample SAMEA5778358) | biofilm metagenome | biome: Industrial cooling water; feature: Water cooling tower basin; material: Biofilm | place: United Arab Emirates | collected...
GAATCACACCCGAGCGGGAAACGAGCCTCGAACTCGCGACCTGCAGCTTGGGAAGCTGCCGCTCTACCAACTGAGCTACTCCCGCCTATCAAACACATTACAATAATAAAATAAAAAAGAGAAGCTGCCGCTCTACCTCCCGATTAAATCGGGATGAGCTACTCCCGCATTTATCCTCCGAAGCTTTAGCGAAGGATTGACCGGTCACAATATTAAATAAAAATTTGAACTGATAAACCAAATGCCCGGTTCTATCGACAGCGCTATTCGGTAAGCAGGTTCTTCAGTGCCCGGTGGATGGTGGCGAAGTCAAAACCCGTCAAAACGTTATCCATCATGGCCTGAATCTCCGGCAAGCAGAGGTTGCCCATGCTTCCTTCGTGCGTATGCGTTACCTGGGCCGAAGCGGTGAATGTGCCGGATTCAATCTGCCGGCCTACCTGCCGGTAGGCGTCACGGAACGGAATGCCTTGTAACACCAACCGGTTAACTTCTTCCACGCTGAATAGATATTTGTATTTGTCGTCCTTCAGCAAATCTTCCTTTACGGTCATGTTCGCGATCATGAGGTGCATCATCGACAAACAACTGGTCAGGTCAGCAAAGGCGGGGAATATTTTCTCTTTGAGAATCTGGAAGTCGCGGTGATAGCCGGATGGCAGGTTGGTGGTGATGAGCGAAATTTCATTGGGAAGGGCTTGCAGCGCGTTGCACCGGGCGCGAATGATTTCCAATACATCGGGGTTCTTTTTGTGCGGCATGATGGAGGAACCCGTGGTGAGTTCATCCGGGAAGGAAATGAACGCAAAGTTCGGGTTCAAGTAAAGCGTACAATCCATCGCCAGCTTACCGAGCGTTGCCGCCAGGTTGGCGAGCGCGCTGGCCGTTATTCGTTCTGTTTTACCGCGCCCCATTTGAGCGTATACCACGTTGTAGTTCAGGTCGGCAAAGCCCAGCAGCTCGGTAGTCATTTTCCGATTCAGCGGGAAGGAAGACCCATACCCGGCTGCGGAGCCCAATGGATTTTTGTTCACCACCTGATAGGCCGCCTGGAGCGTAATCAGATCATCGACCAGGCTCTCGGCATATGCACCCAGCCATAATCCGAACGATGAAGGCATGGCAAGTTGAAGGTGCGTATAGCCCGGCAGCAAATGGTGTTTGTTTTGTTCAGCTTTTTGAATCAGCAAATCAAACAGCGCTTTGGTGTGTACAACAACGTGCTCCATCTCCGCCCGAAGGAAGAGTTTAATGTCAACCAACACCTGGTCGTTCCGGCTTCGGCCGCTGTGAATCTTTTTTCCCACATCGCCCAGTTTTTGCGTTAGCCAAAACTCGATTTGGGAATGCACATCTTCGACTGACGCGTCAAGCCTGAAATTACCTTTTTCGATATCGCGGTAAATGGCCTTGAGCTCCCTCGACAGCACTGTGAACTCCTCCTGCGTCAGTAACCCAATCGAATTCAGCATGTTGATGTGAGCCAGAGAGCCCAGCACATCATAACCCGCGAGGTAAACATCCAACTCGCGGTCCTTTCCCGTGGTGAATTGCGTAACTTCATTCCGGGAGTCCTTGTCTTTTTGCCAGAGTTTCATGATACCTGTGGTTGCGGGTTTCCGGTAGACGAAAGTGTTTCGATGAATTCGATGTACTTTTTGATGCCGGCTTCAATCTCGTCAACAAAGATATACTCGTCTGCGGAATGAGAGCGGGCCGAATCCCCCGGGCCCATCTTAAGGGAAGGCACGGGAATCAACGCCTGATCGGATGTGGTGGGGGAGCCGTACAGGGGTATCCCCAGTTGTTTGGCGACTCTGTACAACGGATGATTTTCCGATAAGGCGGAGGGACGCAGTCGGAGTGAGCGTGGCGTAACCTGGCACCGAACATTGGCCCGGATGATGGCCAGCATGTCGTCCAACGTGTAGGCGTCTGTGGCACGCACATCCACGGTGAAGGTGCATTGAGGGGGCACCTGGTTGTGGGCCTGGCCCGCCTGAATCACCGTAACCGACATCTTCACAGGTCCTAATACATCCGAATGCTTGGGAAACGAAAACGTCCGGAACCATTCGATATCGGGAAGTGCCTCGTAGATCGCGTTTATGCCTTCGTTTCGCGCGGCATGCCCGGCTTTGCCCAAGGCTACACAGTCGAGCACCATCAAACCTTTTTCCGCAATGGCGGCTTTCATCAGCGTGGGTTCGCCCACGATGGCGCAATCAATCCGGGGCAGGTCGTTCCAAATCAACTCGATTCCGCCTGTGCCCGAGATTTCTTCTTCAGCCGTGGCGGCCAGCACGAGATTATACCCGAGGTCTTGCCGGTGATACAACTGACGAAACGCCTCCAGGAGCGACACGAGTGCACCACCGGCATCGTTGCTCCCCAGCCCAAAAAGCTTTCCATCCTCCAGGGCAGGCGAGAAGGGATCGCGGGTGTAGGCAGGGTTGGGTTTCACCGTGTCGTGGTGGGAGTTGAGCAGCAAGGTGGGTTTACGCGAATCAAAATGGGCTTGCACCGCCCACACGTTATTCCCTTTTCGTTGAAACGCGATGTGGTGGAAAGACAGAAAGTCAGCAAGGATATCGGCCGTCCGGTTCTCTTCCCGACTAAACGAGGGCGTGGCGATCAGCTGTTGCAGCAAACTGACAGCGCTGGCAGCTGTTCCGGTTTTCATTGCAGGGTAATGAGTGTTCCTTTGGTTTCGTATCCGGTGTTGGCGATCAACTGCGTATGCTCGCCAATCAGCACTTCGCGTACACCGGAGCGGATAGCCGCAAAGGCGTTCTCCAGTTTAGGTAAGATGCCGTCATGGAACGATCCCTCTGCGAGCAACCGCTCGTACAGGTCTTTGTTCAGATGGCGGATGACGGAGGTTTCGTCCGTAACATCTTTTAGTACACCTGGCTTTTCAAAGCAGAAAATGAGACGTGTGTCAAAATGTTTGCTCAACGAGATCGCCAGCACGGAGGCAATCGTGTCGGCATTGGTGTTGAGCATTTCGCCCTGCGCGTGCGTGAGGGAAGCGAACACGGGAACCGTATTTTGCTTGAGCAGAAAATACAGAAGCGTTGAGTTCACATCTTCCGGGGTAATGTCGCCTACCAATCCGTAGTCGATCTGCTTCACGGGACGCTTCACCGCTTTTAGCAGATTTCCATCGGCACCGGTAACACCCATGGCATTGCATTGAAGTGCCTGTAGCCGGGCTACGATTTGTTTGTTGATGAGTCCCCCGTACACCATCGTCACCAGGTCGCGCGTGGGGCCATCGGTGATCCTTCGCCCATCCACGTACTTCGATTCAATACCCAACGAGTTCCCGATTTTCGTAGCGATGCTTCCTCCACCGTGAATGAGGATCTTGGGTGCCTGAATAGACGCGAAATCTTTCAGAAACTTTTGAAGGGCCAGCTCATCGTCCAGCACGTGGCCACCAATTTTTACGATGTACAACTTATTCATATCGGAGTTCAAAAATTAGTCTTCATTATTTCGGCCAACACGGCTTGTGCCGCCCATACGCGATTGCCGGCCTGGCGGGTGACAATGCTGTGCGGGCTATCCAGTACGTCATCACTCAACTCGACATTCCTGCGCACGGGCAGACAGTGCATCACCTTCGCTTCGGGCGCTGTGCGGAGTTTTTCGCGTGTCAGCATCCAGTTGCCCTCCACGGGCGGCATCTCTCCGTAGTGGTGGTAGCTGCTCCAGTTTTTCACGTACACAAAGTCCGCATCCTGAAGGGCCACCAGCTGCTCATTTTGAATGCTGGCATTTTGGGTAAACTGTTTGTCGAGTTCATATCCACCCGGATGTGTGATCACCAACTCGGCTTCGCCCCAGGCATTGATCCACTGCGCAAAGCTGTTGGCCACGCAATGGGGCAACGGTTTAATGTGGGGTGCCCAGGTGAGCACCACCTTCGGTTTTTTCTTTTGCCGGAGTTCGGTGATCGTTACCAGGTCGGCCAGGCTCTGCAACGGATGAAGGGTGGCGCTCTCCAGGCTCACGATGGGCACCCCGGAATATCGGATGAACTGATTGAGAATAAACTCGCTGTAATCTTCGGTGCGGTCTTTCAATCCGGGAAAGGTCCGCACACCTAACAGATCGACATACTGACCAAGCACCGGTGCGGCATCTTTTACGTGCTCCACGGTGGTGCCATTCATCACCGCCCCGTCAGCAAATTCCATTGCCCAGCCTTCCTGGGTTACGTTGAACACCACGGCTTCCAGTCCGAGGTTTTGCGCGGCCACCTGCGTGCTCAGCCGGGTTCGCATGCTGGGGTTCATGAACAGTAAGCCCATTCGCTTGCCCTGGCCCAGTTGGCGGTCACCCAACGGGTTGGCTTTGTAGTGGATTGCCCGCTCGATCAGGGCGTGGATATCTGGTGTATCGTGGACGGAAGTGAATTTTTTCATACCGCCTCCTCTTTCAATTCTTTCTCAAGCGCGTCAATCAAAACGTTCGCCTCAGTCGGGCTGATAGCCAGTGAAGGCAACAGCCGGATGGTGTTGGGCTTTGCTTCGCCTGTAAAGATCCGGTGTGTGAACAATAAATCGTTCCGCAACGAAGTTAAGGCCGCGGGTAAGTCAAAGCCGATCATGAGCCCACGGCCACGCACCTGTTCAATGGGTGTAAACGCACGAAGCTGGTTCATCCAGTTGGTACCGATGTCGGCTGCGTGTTGCATCAGGTTTTCACGCTCGATTACCTCAAGCACGGCCAACGCAGCTGCGCAGGCCAGGTAGTTGCCACCAAAGGTAGTGCCCAGCATTCCGCTCCAGGGTTTGATCCCCGGCTGGATCAGCACTCCGCCCACCGGAAAACCATTGCCCATACCTTTGGCCACGGTGATTAAATCCGGTTTGATGCCGGCAAACTGATGGGCAAAAAATTTACCTGTGCGACCATAACCCGATTGAATTTCATCCAGAATGAGAAGCGCACCAACCGCCCGGCATTTTTCCGCGAGAAATTGAAGAAAGGAATCGTCCGGAACATGAATGCCGCCCACCCCTTGAATACCTTCGATCATGACAGCTGCGATATCGCTCGCAAGAGCCTGAGCCAATGCATCCGGGTCGTTAAGCGGAAGAAAGACAACCTCGTGCCCGGCATTGAAAGGTGAAACAATCCGGGGATTGTCCGTAGCCGCCACGGCACCTGACGTGCGTCCATGGAAAGCCTTGCGAAAGGCAATGATTTTTTTTCGACCGGTAACAAAAGACGCCAGTTTCAGCGCATTCTCATTGGCTTCCGCACCGGAGTTACACATAAACAAGGTGTAGTCTGGATAGCCGGAAACCTGTCCGAGTTTTTCGGCAAGCTTTTCCTGGAGTGAATTCTGAATGCTGTTCGAATAGAAGCTGATGCTGTCGAGCTGATTTTTCAGTGCCTCAACGAAGTGAGGATGGTTGTGTCCAATCGAAATGACGGCATGACCGCCATACAGGTCGAGATAACGCGTTCCGTTGGCATCCCATAACCAAGAGCCCTTTGCCTTGACCGGTTCGATGGGAAACAAAGTATAAACATCAAACGGCTTCATGTTAAAAGACGCTCGGTTTTAGTTGCAGGCCTGCCGTCTCGTCAAAACCAAACATGAGGTTCATATTCTGAACCGCCTGACCGCTGGCGCCTTTCAACAGATTGTCGGTAATGGAATGAATAGCCAGTTTGCTGCCCACCTTTTCCAGGTGAATGAGGCACTTATTCGTATTCACCACCTGTTTCAGATCAATGGCGGAGCGTGAGACGTGCGTGAAGGGCTGCGCCTGATAAAATGACTCGTACAGGTCAAAGGCTTCGTCCAACGCCAGGTCGCACTCCGTCACGGACGTCACAAAAATGCCGCGTGTGAAATTACCCCGCCACGGCACAAAGTTGATTTCCGGCAGTGCACGCTGCCAGGACGAGAGCGTTTGCCGGATTTCATTCAGGTGCTGATGCGTCAAAGTCTTGTAAGCCGAGATGTTGTTACTGCGCCAGGTGAAGTGTGTGGTGTCCTGAAGACTTTGACCAGCACCCGTTGAGCCGGTGATGCCGGTGGTAAAAACTTCTTTTAGTTTTCCGGCTTTGGCCAGCGGCAGCAACCCCAATTGAATGGCGGTGGCAAAGCAGCCCGGGTTCGCCACGTTTTGCGCCTGCTTTATGCGTTCGCGCTGAAACTCCGGCAACCCATACACAAACAGGCGCCCGTGCGCCTGCTCGCCAAGGCGGAAGTCATTCCCCAGGTCAATAATCCTGGTGGAGGCCGCGAAGGTGGTCTCCGTCAACAACTTTTTACTCTCACCGTGGCTGAGACACAGAAAAATCACATCCGCATCCTGCCCGGTGGGGGAGAAGTGCAAATCGGTTTCCCCGATGAGATCGGTGTGGACTTCCGTCAGGCGTTTGCCGGCCTGGCTTCGACTCTGGGCAAAGACCAGGTCAACCTGAGGATGCCGAAGCAGCAGACGAATGGTCTCACCCCCGGTGTAACCGGCCGCCCCCACTACGCCTGCTGTGATCTTTATCGTGTTCATTGCTCCGCCTGTTTCTTTACCTGATGATAAATGCTGACCTGGTTACCAAAAATTTTGGTGAAGCCCTTCACATCATCACCGGTCCACCCCAGGTTCATTTCTCCGTACTTCCCAAATTTAGCCGACATCAGATCATAAGACGAAGTAATACCGTTGATTTGAAAACGGTAGGGGAATAAGGTTGCCGACACGTCACCGGTCACGTGTTGTTGCGAATTGGTCAGGAATGCTTCCATGTCGCGCATGACGGGGTCAAGGTATTGGCCTTCGTGCAACCAATTGCCATAGAACTGGGCCAACTGATCTTTCCAGCTTAATTGCCACTTGGTGAGCACGTGCTTCTCCAGGGCGTGGTGTGCTTTGATGATCAGCACGGGAGCAGCCGCCTCGAAACCCACGCGGCCTTTAATGCCGATAATGGTGTCGCCCACGTGGATATCACGACCGATAGCGTACGGCCCGGCCAGTTGCTGCAGTGCCTGAATGGCCTCCACGGGGTGTGCATACCGGTGGTGGTTTACTGCCACGAGTTCGCCTCTTTCAAAACCAAGCGTCACGTCCTCAGGGTTTTGTTTGGTCACTTGTGTTGGCCAGGCTTCTTCCGGCAACATGCCCAGCGAGTTTAGCGTCTCCCGGCCACCCACCGATGTACCCCAAATGCCCTTGTTGATCGAATACCTGGCTTTTTCCGGATTGAATGCCACACCGCTTGACTGCAAGTATTCGATTTCCGCTTCGCGGCTTAGTTTTTTGTCGCGAATGGGCGTAATAATCTCCAGGCCGGGCGCCAGGATTTGAATAACCATATCGAAACGCACCTGGTCGTTGCCGGCACCCGTGCTGCCGTGGGCTACCGCCTGGGCGCCAAGTTCGTTGGCATAACGAGCCACTGCCAGTGCCTGCGACATGCGCTCGGCACTGACGCTAAGCGGGTAGGTTCCGTTCTTGAGGATGTTGCCAAACACCAAAAAACGGATGACCTGTTCGTAGTAGGTGCGCGTTTCATCCACGGTTTTGTGCGAAGCCACACCCAGGCGCAAGGCCCGTTGTTCAATATCGGCCAGCTCCTGCGCAGAGAATCCTCCGGTATTCACGGTGAGCGTATGCACTTCGTATCCCAAATCGCGGGAGAGGTACAGGGCGCAATACGAGGTATCCAGGCCGCCACTAAAGGCCAGTATCACTTTTTTCATCTTGTTGTTCATTCGCTAACGTGAGTATTCTACCAGAAGAACAAAAAGTTGAGAATCGAATTTTTTCGCTCTTCCGGCCGCCCCTCCGTTTCCTTGCTATTTCCGTTTTTGAGTAATACAAATTGCTTGAACCGGGTCCAGCGCTCGAACAATTTGAAGTTGCCTGCAAAATGCCTGCGCTCGTCTTCCACGGGCTGTTGTGCTGCGGCCGCGGCCAGCTTCTCCTGCTCCTCCCGCGCCTTTTCTGCCGGATCGTACAGCATGGCCGTACACATACAGTTCTTCCGTTCCTTGCTCATCAGGATTTCGTAGTTCACACAACTGCGGCAGCCTTTCCAGAACTCCTCATCAGTGGTCAGTTCCGAGTAGGTCACCGGCTCATAGCCGAGGTCGCTGTTGATTTTCATCACCGCCAGGCCGGTGGTCAGCCCAAAGATCTTGGCGTTGGGGTACTTCTTTCGCGACAACTCAAAAATGCGCTGCTTGATTTGCTTGGCTACCCCCGATTTTCGGAAGGCCGGTGATACAATGAGCCCGGAGTTCGCCACATACTGGTCATGCTCCCAGGCTTCGATATAACAAAAGCCTACCCACGTGCCATCGGCCAGCGTGGCAATTACGGCTTTCCCTTCGTCCATCTTCTGGCGAATGTACTCAGGCGAGCGCTTGGCAATGCCCGTTCCGCGTGCTTTGGCCGACTCCTCCATTTCGGTGGTGATGGTTTCGGCATATCCTTGATCGTTCGCGGTGGCTACGCGAACAATGATGTTCTGTTCCAATTCGAAAAATGTTAAAAACGAAAAATGAATAAATCGCCTCAAATGGGCGGAGAAGGCTTAGCGTGGCAAGCCTTACCTAACCGTCTCGGTCAGTATCAAATACGAATCTGCCTTCGGAAACTTCGGATCACCGGGGAGGTGGTAGCACGCTGCAGGCGCACAGGGGTTTCAATAAACCCTTGAGATGCTGCGGAGGTGAAGTTGTGTTTCAATGTCGTTGTTACCGGTTGAGTAATGACGAATCAATTTCTACGCAAAAGTAATGCAATAAGAATTTAATAAGTCAACATCCTGTTCACGTTTTTCGGAAAAAAATGTTGCGGCCGGTCCAAACGCTTGTATGCCAAACGAGGCGAACAAGCGCTGCCGGTCTGGTGTTAAAGAGATATGAATCGCGCCACTACCGCCATTTCCTGGACTACGGGCATTTTGCTGATCTACGTGGTCTTTGCCTCGCTGCCGGTGCCATTCGCCCTTGTGTTTGGCCTTTTCCTGATCGTTTCCGGCCTTTTCGTTTGGATGGTCATCACGATTTTGAAGGACCCCCATCCATCGACCCGAACGTTTGACGAGTACTTTTATGAAGACTCAGACGTTCGCAGGAACACCGGGCGACAGGCCTAGCGGCCGAGCGCTTCGAGGTACCGGTCAATAAACTCGGCTAACCGTTTGCGCCTGTATTGCATGATAAAGCGGGGGTGTGGCAAACCTTCCACGCGGGCGAACCAGCCTTTTTCCTCGTTCATTTTCTGCAAGAACTTCAAATTCTCACCCTCGCCCACGCTAAACACCACTTCGCGGTTTACGCCCATGCCCACCAGTTGATCGATTGAGCGCACAATAAAAGGTGTGGCTGCTTTTTGCAGGCGCACGTCATCGTAGTAGTTCACATTCCGCTGGTTGTGCAAAAAGCCCAGGGGCGAAACGGCCGAGATGAAAAAGCGTTGGTAAAACAGTTCAGGCCCGCCAAAGGCGGTGATCATCCGGTAGATAAAGTCAGAGGAGAGTTCGGGCTTTCGCGCAAACGGGTTGGCGATCCCCAAGGTGTCGTTCAGCCTTACGGGATCGGTAAAGGAGATGCCGGTGACGCCCGAGCCAAATCGCCCCGGGTTGATGCCCAGCAGAAGGGTCCGCGGTTTTTCATCGCGATAGTAGCGGGCATAGAATTGCCGGCACAGATCCAGCGTAACCGCGTTTTGGTACGGATTCATGACGGCAAATCCTTTGGGCAGTCGGGCGTCAAAGGTCAGCTGCGACAGGAATGCCATGATTCGTTCATCCCACATGATCTCAAGTACTTAATTCAAACGCGCTGATGTAAAAGCCTCCTGCCTGTACGTATTCAATCAGGCGTGTATAAAAAGGATGGCTGCCAAGGGTGGCGCTGTCGCCCACCATGATCAGTTTTTTTCGTGCGCGGGTCATGGCCACATTGGTTCTGCGGATGTCCGCGAGAAATCCCACTTCACCTTTGTCGTTGCTGCGCACCAGGCTGATGGCAATCGCATCGCGTTCCTGTCCCTGAAAGGCATCCACGGTGTTGATCGTGATCAGCTTGTGGAGCGGCTCCAACACGGCCGAGGCTTCGGCCAGTTTGATCAGGTAGTCCACCTGGGCACGATAAGGCGTAATGATGCCGAGGGTGATATTTTCTTCCATCCAGGCATCCGGACCAATCTCGTCTACGAGCTTTTCAACCTGCCGGATGAGCAGTTGCGCCTCCTCTTCATTGAAACGGCTGAGGGTTTCCGGGTCTTGCTTTTCCTGGTAGCCACAGCCAGCCGTATCGATGAATTCAACCGGTGGCTGGTGTGGCCGCAGGCGCCAGCTCTTCACCGCCTCATGGGCTTCTAACTGGTGGTGGTAAAACTCGCGCGAGGAAAACGCCATTATACTTTCGTGCATGCGGTACTGCACCTTGAGCATGCGACTCCAGTCGGTATGTCGTTCAATTCCTTTTTCGAATAAGGTTTGGGCCAGGCCGGCTCTGGCCGCTTCCGCGGATTTGATGGTGGGGGGCAGTTGCTGATGGTCACCGGCAAAGATCACACGCTCGGCCCGCAACATCGGGATCCAACAGGCTCCTTCCAGGGCCTGCCCGGCTTCATCGATAAAAGTGGTTTTGTATTTGCGCCCGCGCAGCACCGGATGTGAGGCACCCACCAGCGTGCAGCAGATGGCTTGTGCCGAATTCAGTAAATCATTGGTAATGTAGAATTCCAACAGGTCAGCGTCAGCTTTCAAAAGACGGGCCTCCTCGTACAACAACCTGCGTTGCTCTTTTTCGTGATGGCCAAATCGTTTTTTGTATTTGCCCGCCATGCCTTTGAGTTGCTCCATGCGCTTGCGCAGCGATTTCAATTCGGGAAAGTGCGCATGGGCCGCGATGCGGGCATCCAGCGTTTTGCTCAGCGTGTGCTCGGTAACGCGGGCCGGGTGGCCAATGCGCACCACGTTAAGGCCAAGTTCATCCAGTTTTTCAACCAGCACATCCACGGCTGCGTTGGACGGGGCGCACACCAACACCTGCCCCTCTGCCCGTGCAATGGCCACAATGGCGCGCGACAGCGTGGTTGTCTTGCCGGTGCCGGGCGGCCCGTGAATGAAGGCCACATCCGCTGCCCGCACAACGTTTTGCATGGCTTCCAACTGGCTGCCATTCAGCAACCCCGCGTGTGGTTCGTTTTGCGCAGCCGGTTTTTCTGCCAGGGCGAGGGGTGCTCGTTCGCCCAGCAAGGTTTCCCGCAGCTCAGCTACCCGGTTTTCCTCCGCCTTGATCACCTTCTGCAGCGCCAATTCCATTTCGCGGTAGGTCATCTCATCAAACATCACGTCTACACCCAACTGACCATCATCCAGCCAGTCGGGCAGTTCTTCGCTGTTGAGCGTGATCACCATCTGGTTGTCGCGCACGTAATTGATTACACCGCCCACGTGCTCTTTCTCGGGTTTGCCCGAAGCATTGCAAAACACGTTAACCGACTTGCCGCTCTGGAACGCATGGGGCGCTTCCAGGCGCGAGGTTCGCTCTACTTCAATGATGAGTCGTTCCCCCGTTCCAATGTAATCTTCCTTGAGCCGCACCGGGTACCAGGTGGTGCCTTCTTCCACCCGTTGGTGGAGGCTGCGCAGCAGCACCTTTTGGCGATAGTATTCCAAATCGGCTTGCCGCTCCAGCCGGGTGAGTTCGAGTGTTCGTTGCAGTTGTTCGCGGGCAGTCATCGGGGCTGCAAAGATAGAACGGCCCGCGGTAGCTCAGGAGAACCAGTGGTAGAGTTTGTGAAAATAAATGCCGCCCAACAATCCCTGGAAAGTTCCCCAGGCCACATCGAGCAGGGCTATCCACAACGGGTAGTTTTTGACGAACGACAAGTTGGTGAAGTCGTAAACCGCATACAGGCAAAAGCCGGTGAAGGCGCCCACACCCATCGCCACTACCCATCGCTGATCCAGTTGCAGGGCAAGCCCCACCACAAAACTGATGCAGAGTGACAAGACCACCTGCGCAATGAGGCCCATGGGAATGTTGAAGATGATTTTACCCTCACCATCCAGTTCGGCCAGGTGGCCCAGCGTTTGCCGGTACCATTTGCTGGCGATTACGGCCAGCCACAGGTAATCCAGCAGGATGAAAACAACCACCGAAACGGCAGCGGCTTTAAGAAATTTGGAGGTGAGCAGGAATGTCATTTCAAAAGATAATGGTATGTGACGATGATTAATGAAACCACAATATAAACGATGACAAGCGAGAAATTCACTTTTTTTGTGATCGGCTCGAACCCTTTCCTGAAATTCACCTGGCTACCGATGAGCAGGTCATGTAATCCACGATGAGCGAAGTCAAATACGGCAAAGAAGATCACCCCAAAAGAAACCAACAGAAAAAGAATGGCTAATGCATATCGTTCACGGGCAGCTTCAGGATAAATCGACCACAAGTACATCAGCAAAGATGTACCGTAATACGTGAATGAAATCAGAGCACTACGCGCAAATGACTTGACAAGGTTTAAGTAGGCCCCGGATTTGTCATGCACGCGAATTTTGAACACAAGTTTTCCCAACGATTGCCCTTTCGTCAATTTATGATTTGAGATCGTGAAGTAGACAATTGCGAAATAGAACCCGTAAACCGATTGACCAACGTAGTCGAAAATTGCCCAAAGCACAATTAGGTCGGCAAGGCAGATCAACGAGACATCAACAACTGCTGCGAAGAATCGCCTGACAAAAGGAAACTCCACGGGCTCGTTCCAGATCTCATCGTAGATATTCCTAAAAAACTTCATTCAAAACATTTTGGACTGATAGGTTAATAAAAGTTTTCCTACACGTCTTTGTTTGTGAGGTTCAAATCCAGGAATCCATTTTTTGTTTTTTTTGACTTGTCCCGGCAATCAATTCAGATTCTTATGGCTGAATCAACTTCTTCAACTTCGCCAGTTGCTCCTGGTTCGCCTCCGAATCGATGGTGTTTACCACACCCTGTTTTTCGCGCGTGGTCAATCGCCAACTCAGCGAGGCCCGCGCGCTGTTTTGGCGGATGCTATCCATGCTCCGCAAAATCGGCACATAGCTTTCGGCCTGGTATTGCAGATCAACCCGGTCGATGGGCTGGTGTAACCACGCACTGGCCTGCCCGATCAGCAAGTCGCTGGTGATATCCTGAAAGTTTTCAAAATTGTTGTAGACACTGCTGATCGGCTGGGTGATATCATCGATGATGGTTTGCCCCTTTTTCGGAGCAATGGTTCCCAGCTTGGGCGAATCCCGGATGGACACCAGCACCACGCCCGAGGTATTCTCGTTGATCCAGTCTTTGAAGGCAAACATAAAACGCACCGCATCGCTCAGGCCAAAATTGTCGGAGATGCCTGCGTCCATAATCTGGATGGGCGGGTTCGAGGGCAGTGTGGTGTTGGGCGTGATGTACGGAAACGTGGCACTCATGCGCAGGGCCGACAGAAACCGCAGGCTGTCCCCGTTTTGCTCCCGGAATAGATGATAGAAATCCACCCCGCTGTATTTGGCCGATGAATAGCGCTCCAGGTTCTCCACATCATAGTTCATGAAGGAAACCGGCCGGGAGGCAATGAAGAGCTTCCGGCCGTCATTCACCACCGTGGGGGTCAAAATAATGGTAGGGATAGCCCCGGACAACTCCCAATGCCGATACGCACTTACGGGTTTGTCCATCAAACCCTCCGTGATCTCGTTCAGTTGTTGTTCAAAGGTATAGGCCCGGTCGCGTTTGTAGGTCAGGCCCGCATATTCAAACTGGGTGAAGCCCACGAACAAATCGTTGGCCATCAGACTGAAGATGAGCGGATTCAGATTGTCCGTGGCAATCCGGTCGCGGTGGATGGCTGCATATGGTTCAATTTTTTCGCCCTGCAGTTCTCGTAGTTTCAGTTCGCGGAAATAGCTGGCACCGATTAGTCCGCCCGAGGCACCCGTCACGAGGATGCTGTGTTTCATCAGCGCCCCGTTGGTCAGGCTGTCGGCCCGTTGCAGCGCACTCAGCGTCCATAGCGCAGCGCGCTTTCCACCCCCGCTTACGCAGAGAAAAACCATCTTCGGTTTTTCCTCGCCAAACTTCTTGCGCCAGTTCTCAAGCCCGATCAGCGTCACTCTCCGGTCGCCCTCCTGGTGTGCACTGTCATTCAGGTGCTGCAGCGATTTTACGTTATACTCGGCCGCATACGTCTTGTAGTTCAGGCCAAAGGCTTCATACTTGCGGCTGAAAAAATCTTCGCCCACCAGGTAGTTGACCACCAGAAATAAGATGAGCCCCACCGTGGCTGACCAGCCACCGAACCAATACTTGAATGCCCCGGAGAGCATGACGAAGATGGTCAGGAAAATGACGAAGCTGCTGGCAGCCGGCAGCTGAAAAACAGGATTGTCTTTGAATAACCCCAGGACCAGTACCAGGGCAAATATGAAAAGCTCAATAATCACCAGGTTGAAATGATTTTGATCAAACACCTGGAGGATGGTGGCCTTGTCGTAAAAGCTGATGTTCTCCACCGGCTTAAAACTGATGCGGTCCCAGTAATAGTCCACCCGCACCTGCTTTTTGCGGGCAATGTCCAGCTTCTTGATGGCGCTGGCGCGTGTCATCTTCACACTTGATTTCAGGCGTTCATCAATCCGGCAAACGACATAGCGGAAGATGTCTTTGTTGGTGAGGCGGAAGTAGGTATAAAACACCAGGGTCATCATGCCGTACCCCGTGAGCAAACCGGCCACAGACGTAACCAAGCCGTACTGGCTGCGGTATTCATTGTTTACCTGAAAGACAATGATTTCGTACAGGTAAACAGCCAGAAAAACAAACGGGATCAGGCTGTTATTGACGGCAAACTTGGTGAAAGGCTTGGGCAACGTACCCACGAAAGAAAACCGATGGCCATCGTTGATGTAGCTGGTGATATGAAAGGCCGTGGTGAAGCCGGCTGTCACCGCACCCATAATGAAAAAGCTGGTAAAGTTGACGCGGTTGAGGTACTCCGGATCGAGGAAAAGATACGGGATACCCAGGTACTTGCCGAAGTTGCCGGTGATCATCGCAAATAAGATGATCCAACACAATAGCAGCACCTGGTTGCGCCTGAAGTTATTGAACAACAGTTGTACCGGAAACGAATAGTAGAGCTTAGGGAAAAAGAAGTACAGGGTACGAAACATAGAAATGGCTCCACGAATGTATTGAATTCCGGATATAAAACAGCCGGAAAAATTTATAGGGCTGACTTCTTCAGGCAACGGTTTCGGTGGTAACTTGTACAGTTCAAATGAGTAAGCCGTTCATCCTTTACCGCTCGTCAGCCGGCTCGGGCAAAACCCGCACGCTGGCCAAAGCCTACATCA
>ERZ1066128.518-NODE-518-length-15343-cov-13.106685_pt1 | contig 15343 bp, 3 predicted proteins | sample MGYA00382775_ERZ1066128 | MGnify/ENA primary metagenome ERZ1066128 (study PRJEB33369, sample SAMEA5778358) | biofilm metagenome | biome: Industrial cooling water; feature: Water cooling tower basin; material: Biofilm | place: United Arab Emirates | collected...
TTGCTGCTCCACCATGGCGGCCACGCCCTTGGTGACAAAGTCGATGCGGCCCGCGGTTACGTTGCGGTCGGCATCAATAAAAATGCGGTCGAACTTCACATTGAACACGGCCCCGCCCAGGTAAGGCACACTCACGCGGCCCGTGCCCTTGTACCAGCCATCTACATCGGCCACGGTGGCATTCACCATCTGCAACTCCATGCCGCGTGCGTTGATGATCATGCCGGAGGTGAGAAAGGGGATTGGCTTACCCGTGCTGGTAGGCAGCACGGTGGGCTGGCCGCACTGCGCCACGCGCAAAGGCGTAGTGCGAAACTTGATCACATCCGTATAGGGCCCAAACACGCCCGCCTTCATGCCCTGCGCGCGTGTTTCGTACTCGGTGTCGGGTTCGAGGTCAAAGAGTTTGATCTCGAGATTGGGAACTCCATTGGCTTGCGCCTTTACGTCCGACCTGAACCACTCAAACCCCTGGCCTGTCTTTTTGTATTCAATGCGATAGTTGTCGTAGTCACCGGCCTCCCACCAGATGCGGGCCCTGCGCTCGGTTTCGCCCTGGGCCTGCAGGCCTTTGAGCATGCCCACTTCAAAACTGATGTCGGTGCCGCCATAGGTAAAGGTGCACACCTCGGTGAAGCCATTGTTGCGGAAGGCATCGCGCCCGTTTTTATCCTGCGCCTGCACGCGCCACACATACTGCATGCCTTCAAAGAGCAGCGGCTCGGCCGGCCCGTACACCAGTTGGGGGAAGTCCGTAACGGCCCGGTAAATGGGGGGGGTAGTGAGCACCACATCGTTGGGGTTGCGGCCGGGTGGCCGGGTTTCGTAGAGACTGAACTCATATTGTGTTTCGGCAGCGGAGTTGGGCGAAGCCGTGTTGCGGGGCATCCAGGAGAATACAATCTGGTAGGGGTTGCGTGTGGGCAGGCGTGTGCCACAAGGCGGGAAGTTGATGAGCGGGGGTTCGTTCTTGGCCAGGTAATAAAAGCTGCTGCCCTCGTTGCTCACCTGCACATCCTGCCTGCGGTAGTCATAGGCCGTGAATAGGATGCGGTAACTGCCTTCGGGCAGGGCGCGGGTACGCTCGTATTGCTCGCGGCTGTAGCCTACAAAGTCGATGTTGCGGCTGTCCAGGTAGCCGGCCAGATCGGGCCCGGAGATGATGGTGGGGATGCCGGGCTCGAGGTTGAGGGGAGGGGGGGTAAAGGTGCGCGAGGTGCGCATGATGATGCGGCCGTTAAGTTCAATGCTCATCACCAGGCGCAATTGGTAGCTGGGCTGGCTCAGGTCGCGCTGCACGAGAATAACGCGCAGGCGTTCGTTACCGGGACTGGCGTAGTCGCTCAGATACACGCTGTAAGGCGGCACCAGTTGGGGTGTGCACTGCACAGGAAAGAGCTGGGCGTGGGCGGCAGGCCTCGGTACCAGCAGTGCGCTTAAAAAAATCGCGGTAAAAAAAGCACGAACTTTCATCTCACCGGTTTACGATTAAGCGTACTTCTTTTGCTTCGGCTTCGGTAACGGCCCGCACAATGTACAGCCCTGCGGCTGCGTTGGCCAGGCTGCCGGGCAGGGTAACTTCCTGTACATCTTCGAAGTTCTGGGTAAACATCCGAATGCCGGTGGCATCGAACACTACGAGGGACAGATTGCGTTTTTTGTTTAGCTTAACGTACACCGAGAATTCGCCCGTGGTGGGATTCGGAGTTACAATGAACTGCTCAATGGGTCGCACGCCCGGCAGGTTGTCGGGTTTGCGGTTGGGGTCGTAGGGCTGCAAACGGATGGTTTTGGTGGTGACATATGCGCAGTCGCCAAAGAAGCTGGTCAGGCTAATGGTGTACGACCCTTCTTCCAGAAAGCGGATGCGGGGAGCAGCGGGATTCGGATCAATGATGATTGCCCGCGGATCGAACTGCCAACTGACGGCATCCGGTTTGGGTATTCCAATCTCGGTAAGTACCAGTGTATCCAAAGCATAATTGTTACTGGCCACCAAAAAATTAGGCTCAGGCCGGCTGTTACGCTGTCCAATGGTAGCGTTGCCGGTGCTGCTGCAGGCGTTGGCATCTTCGATTTTCAAGTTGTACACACCTGCGGGCAGTGCGCCAAACACACTGCCAGCCTGGTAGGTGGTGCCATTGTTAATGGAGAAGCGGTAAGGTGGTGTACCACCGGTAGCATTTAAGGTGAGCGCACCGTTGGCTTGATCGTAGCAAGCGGCCAATGCGGTGGCCGGGCCCAATTGTAATGCAGCAGTCGGTTGATTGACGGTGGCCGTGCGCTGAATAAAACAACCCGCCTGATCGGTAATGGTTGCCGTGTAGGTTCCCGCCCGAACGGAAGCCAACGTAGAGGTTGTTGCTGACTGGCCTGCCCACGCATACGAAAAGGGAGCCATGCCGCCCGATACAGTTAGTGCGATGCTACCATCTTGTCCTCCGAAACATTTTACATCCGTAATGGTGGACGTAGCAATAATTTCGGGGTTTAAACTCACAATGCTAACAGCAGCCGTGGCGTTGCACGCGTATTTGTCCAGTGCGGAGATCGTATAGTTACCAACGCCCAGATTGCCGAACTGATTGCCCGTTTGGGCGGGTGAGCTACCCAATTGAAATTGATAGGGCGCAATGCCACCTGAAGTAGACACGGTGATGCGGCCGGTTAGGTCGTTGAAGCAGCGAACATCTTCTTTGACAGCCGATAGGGTGAAGGGAATCGTTGCCTGTGTGAGCACCACGCTTTTCGAAACGATACAGCCGCGATCATCCCGTACCGAAAAGGAGCGATTGCCCGCCTGAAGCCGATCAATTACCGGAGCCGATTGAAACGGCCCCCCGTCAACCGCGAAGGTATAACCGGAATAGGTGTTGCCATTGCCACCGGTTGGCAGCAGATTGGCAAAGCCATTGTCTCCGCCAAAGCACGAGACGTTAAAACCATCGTAGTCGGAAAGGGTAAACGAGAAATCAAGTGCGGACGGAGGTGCGGTGATATTGACCTGATTTGGATGGGTAGCGATACAATCGTTTCCATCGCGTACCCTCACGTTGTAGGTGTTGGCGTTCAATGGCGTAGAAGACGTAAAGGAGCTGAATGGATTACCCCCCGTAGCATATTCGAATAGGTATGCCCCCGTGCCACCCGTGGCAGTAAGGGCAATAGAACCCGTTTCGCCAAAGCACACGATGTCTTGCCGGGTAACGTTGGTAATGAGGAGTTCATCCGGCTGTGTAAGCAATAAGTCGGTAGTTTCCTGCCGGCACCCTTCGTTATCGATAATGGCAATACGATAACTACCAGCACTGAGGTTAGCCACGGGGTTGGTCACCGTGTTGCCGGCCAGTTCATATTGATAGGGAGCCGCGCCACCCGATACGGCCAGCGCAATGGAGCCGGTAGCCGTGTTGAAGCAGCGAACATGGGCAAGGGTTGGCGTAACAGCCAGAGGAGGGTTGAGATTGATGATATCATCCTGATAGTTCACCGCGCAGCCGTTGGCATCGGTGATGGCAAACGAATAGTTCCCGGCCATCAGGTTTTGGAAAAGCGGTTGCGGTTGGGGGGGCTGCGTGCCGAGCTGATAGGTGAACGGTCCGACTCCTCCGGTAACCCCTAACTCTAATCGGCCGGTAGATGCACCAAAGCATTCCACATTTTCTTTCAGCGAAGTGATGGTGGTGATGGCCGGGGCTTGGGTGAGATCGTTGATGATTTGCGATACCTCGCAGCCACGATCATCGCGAACTTTTACGGGTACAGCCGCAAGGGTGAGCCCGGTTAACACATTATTGCTGCCGAATGGGCCAGTGCCAACCGCAAACTCGTACCCGGAATAACCAGGTCCATTGCCTCCGGCAGGTAGTAGCGTGACTTCACCGTTGTTGCCCCCAAAGCAAGAGATATTGAAACCTCCATTGTAAACTCGTTTTTGTACCGTGAACGTTAGCGCGCTGGGGGGATTCGTGATGATATAATTGCCGGGGCTGGCTGTCGTGCAGCTGTTACTATCGCGCACACGCACGCGGTAAGAGCCGGCCGTGAGGGGTGTAAGCGCCTGAAAACTGACACCGCCATCAGCAGAAGTTTCAAAAACGTAGCCGGGCATGCCACCCGAGGCATTGATGGTAATTGACCCTGTTTCGCCAAGGCACCGGATGTCAGAAACCGTGATATTGTTTATTACCAAAGGCAGGGGTTCCAGAATTTCAACGGATGGTGAGATCAGCTCGCAATTGTTTTTGTCTTTAATTCGAACCCGGTAGATGCCTTCATCCAGGTTGGTTAGCCTATTGGTTCCGGATTGAAAGGAGCTGAAGCCAAACCCAAAATCAGCCTCCCAAAAATACCCGTAGGGCTGGCCGGGTTGAAATGGTCTTGTTCCGCCCTGAACGGTTGCGTCAATTTTTCCGTCACGGGCACCTGTGCAACTGATATCAAACTTATCCAGGTTGGTGCTCAGCGGGGCTGGCTCCGGCATATGGAACGGGTTCGGAGCTGTGAAAGCATCGGTGCAGCCCGGGCTATTGTTGAACACCACAACCCGATAGCTTCCTTCGCGAAGGTTGACAAAGTCACCGGTCAGGCTGTTCAGTGTTTGATTATCCGACAGCCGGACTAATTCGTAGCGAAACAGATTTGATCCGCCCGCACCGGTCAATCGTAGTTGCCCATCTGCACCTCCCGCGCAACTAACGGAGTCCAGCAGCGCAGCCGTTACGGCAAGCACGGGTGGTGCGGCAATCTGAAATGTACCGGATGAACCGTTGCAGGCTAGTCCATTTTCCTCCGTCACGAAGTATTCATAATCGTCTCCGATGGCCAGGTTGTTGGCTAAAAAAGATGTACTGGCGGTAGTCACTTGCTGGAGTAGGGCTCCACCCTTCAAAATTCGAAAGTGGAAGTTGGTAGTTGACGAAACATCATATGGGCCCGTGGTTTCGGTGATGGACACAGCAACTTGTCCGTTACCGGGCGTAACGCAAGTAGCCGGGCTAATGACAGTGCTTTGCACATTTACTTTAGCCGGCTGAAAAACATCTACTGTTTGATTGATCACTTGATTACACTGGTCGATGACGGTGGCGGTATAACCGGAGGCGGCAAGGTTGGTAAAGAGCCCTGTTGAGTTATCAGGTTGGCCGGTAAGTTTAAGCGTGTAGGGTCCGGTGCCCCCGGTCCAGTTTAACTGCACCTGCCCGGTGTTTTGCTGGTAACAACTGAGATTGTTGACGCTGGCCGGTTGTGCGACAAGAACTGGAATCTGACCTATGGTGACATTATAGGTGGAGAAGCAAACACCGACATCCGCACCCTCATTGGCAAGCCAAAGTGTGTATTGCCCGGCCGGCACATTGAGAATTGAAAAGTTGACACCTGAGACGGAACCCGATACAATACCGGAAAAACACGCGGGCGGATCGCACGGCAAATTATTGTTAAAGCCCGGCCGCAAATTGTATTTGTATGAACCGATGCCAACGACATTTTGAACATGTATGATTCCACTGTTGCTATTGGGGCAGGAGGGGAGGGTTGAAATATTCGCATCGCTGGTAACCGGTGGCAAGGGATGCATTTCAATGAATCTGACGGCCGGGGGGCTCGTTGAACCATTTGCTGACTGACTTACATAAATGGCGATTGACCTCCGGTTGGGCATGTTGACAATACCCGGAAGACTCCGGAGAGACTGGTACAGCTTACCGTTGTCGATTGTAGGGCTGGTTGAGGAGAACGTACCCGAAATGATTACCGGCTGCGTGACCTGAATGAAGGGAGGTTCAAAGCAACAGGGGGGAGGCGTCCACCCCGGCTCATCTCCCGGATCGGTGCATAACCCATCGCAATAAGCCGGATTGGGGACCATTACCTCTTCCGTTTCTCCGGTAAATACTTCATAGCGCCATCGGTAGGCAACCTGGCTAAGAAACTCGGGCGAAATAGCCGTGCTGGTTGTAGCCTCAATGTTTCCGTCACCACACGGCACAGATTGATCTGGGCTGGTAATCGTTGGCGTTGCCGGAGGAGGCAGCGTGTAGGTAACTCGGTAGCGTACCAGGTAAGATCCACCACAATAACCGACCTGAATAATCCCGCCTGTGTTTCCCGGAGGAATATCTTTTAGACGAAAACTGCTGCCTGAAATGGTGCCGGCCCCAAACGATACTGGAAATATTGTGCCGGTTTCGGGGCCGCAATTGAAGTTATCATCGTTGCCGCAACTGGTATCGTAGTTGCAATTATTTCCACAGCCATCCTCTTCCCAGGCTTGCGCGGTGATTGTATTTGTGGCTGATAACGTGGCCGATCGTTGATTGACAAAGAGAAAATTGACCGGAATCCATTGGCTATGGCTCGTGTTATCGATCGCCAGGCACGATGCCGTGAGCGGGCCTCCGTTAAAGCCGAATTTAAAGCGGAAGTCTTCTGCCTCGTTTCCAGCGTTATTGGTACTGAAGACTTCCACCGCACGTATGGTGACCAATACATTTTCACTTTGCCCAAAAGCAAAATTCAGACACGCGGACAGGCCAACAATTCCGAGCCAAACGAGATGTTTCACAAAAAAGTTAAAAACAAGCAGGGCAAAATAGCAAAATAACCGACCCGCGAAAGACCAAGGCCCGGAAAAATTTATTGAGGTGTAAGAATGAAGCAATTTTTCGGGCCTGTTTGTTGATTTTTCTGCACAGAAAAAAATATTTTATGGCCCTCGTGTTAGGCGAGTGTCGAATTCTGATAAATTGAGCACGATGCGATTGATTTGCACATGTTTGCTCGTGAGTGTGGTTTCTATGGCCCTGGCCCAGGAAGGAACCTACCGTCAACTGACGCCATTTGAAATCCACATCCACTCCCTTTGCAAGGAAATTGTGGAAAGCGGAAAAACGGTTGACCGGCTTACCGAATCCGATTTTGCTGATCTGCCGTTGGGCATCGCTCGCCAGGTGGGTGGAGGTACCTACGTGGTTGCCATTGACAGTGCGTATTCGACCGAGCAGGGGTGGTTTCTTAGTGCCTATATGTCGGTTACTTTTCCTGGGTCAACGCAGCCGCTGGCATTTGCCGCCAAAAATATCGGGTTCAATGCCGGGGGGCTGTCCACCACTTCGCAGGTGAGGCTAATGCTGGCTTCACCTCTTACGTTTCCGCTGTCCGAACACGTTGATCTTGAGCTGCCAGCCGATGGACGGAACTTTGTAGAGTTTGATTGTAACGGGTTTCGGTCAGTAAACCTGAAGGGAAATTTCTTTTTTTCAGAAGCCACGTTTCGACCAGATCAAGAACTGGCCGCAGGTGAAACCCGTGTGAAGGCAACCTTTGAAATAAACACGGGTGACCTCAATAATATTATGGTGGGTGTAAACATCACCCCTTTCCAGATTGTGGGCTTGGATGACCTTGCCTTTGAAGTAAAAAATGCAACGGTTGACATGAGCGATCTCATTAATCCACCCGGCTTGGTGTTGTCGCCCGAATATCAGCAGACCTATGGTCAGGATATCTGGTTGTGGCGGGGATTCTACCTTCAGGAGGTGGCGGTTCTTTTAAGAGGATTTTCACAGCCCCCGCAAAGCCCCCCGTCACTGGAAGCACGCAATTTACTTATTGATGATCTCGGGGTTTCGGGCACGTTTACAGCCGCAAACTTTATGGCCTTGCAACAGGGTTCGGCAGGAGGGTGGCCAATTTCCATCGATCGCCTCTCGGTTAAGCTCATGTTTAGTCGAGTCGCGGGAGGTTCTTTGAGCGGCCTACTTCAGGTGCCATTCCTGGGCGAAAACCCGGTTGCCTATTCTGCGCAGATGGAACAAGTTGCCGATCAACTTAACTACAAGTTTGCGGTGGCCACCGGTGAAGACGTAGAGTTCAAAACTCCTTTACTCGCAAGCCTTCGAATTAGCAAGGGCTCGCTGATTTCAATTGAGAAAATCAACGGCCAGTTGATTGCCTCAACTTCTCTTCATGGTGTGCTTTCGTTGGGTGCTGAGGGCGTGTCTGTCAGCGATATTCAGTTTCAGGATCTCCGCTTAACTACCAGGCGGCCGTATGTGGAGGGTGGCGTGTTTTCTACACAATCCTCGAAGCAGCCAAAGGCGGCCGGTTTTCCGGTACGCATTGACAGCATTCGATTGCGTATTTACCAGGGTCAGGTTGGGCTAGGATTAGGTGTTGCACTTAATTTTATGGGGGCAGAGGACAAGGGCTTTTCAGCAAAAACCTATGTTCAGGTACTCGCGAGTGTTCGCGAAATTCCAGGCACCGGTAGTGCTACTGATGTTGCTCAGGCGCCCCCATTACGGCAAGAGTGGAAATTTGATAAAGTTCAGTTCCAGGATATCATGCTGGACGCAAACACAACGGCTTTCACACTGAAGGGTCGACTAACTATTTTTCGCAACGACCCTACTTACGGAGATGGGTTCCGCGGTTTGTTGGGCATGACCTTGGGTAAAGTTCTGAAAAACACGATTAATGTAACCGCCTATTTTGGAAGCACAGATGCTTTCCGCTACTGGCACTTCGATGCCTACGTGGGGCTTGGCAAACCAATACCCGTGGCTGGCCCCATACAGATCAGCGCATTAATGGGAGGAGCCTCCTACCGGATGAGGCGAAGCCAGCCGTTTACACCTGACTTCGCAGTGCTGAACAACACCAGCGATAAGGCCCCCCCTGCCGATGCACGATTTGCGTTTCTCCCGGATGCAAACTCCGGCCTGATGTTCATGGCCGGTGTGACCTTGATTATGACAACCGATAAAGTGTTTAATGCAGATGCTTTATTGGAGGTTGCTTTCAACGCCCGTGGAGGAATTCGATATGTGAATTTTCGGGGAGCAGGCTATTTCTTTACCGCCACCAAAGAACGCGATCGTTCTGCGGGAGATAAGGCTACCCCGTCTTCGGTTAGCGCTCCGGTTTTTGCCAGCCTCAATGTCATTTTCGACAATGAGAAAAGCATTTTCCATGCTAACCTGAAGACCTATGTTAACCTGGCGGGTGTGATTCGCGGAGTTGGCCCGAATGGGATGGTTGGTGAGGCTGTCATCCATGTCGATCCCCGTGATTGGTATGTATACATCGGTAGGCCTACTCAGATGTTTGGTATTGATGTGGCCCGGCTGGCGGTAGCGCAAACGTACTTCATGATTGGTACAAAAGTGGAGAACATTCCGCCACCCCCAGCCGAAGTCCGGGAGATTTTTGATGACATTGACCCTGGCTTGATGCGCAATGAGAGTGCCCTTGCCAGCGGGCGTGGATTTGCACTGGGAGCCCACTTTCGTGTTGGCGTGAGTAGTTTTGACAGCAACGGCAAGAGTAAGATTCGCCCGTTCTACTTTATGATTGCCGTTGGCGCGGGTGCCGATATCATGCTTCGTGATTTCGGAAATGCTTACTGTGTTGGCCGATCCGGTAAAATCGGGGTTGATGGTTGGTATGCTTCAGGTCAAGCGTACGTGTTCCTAAAAGGTAAGGTCGGCATTATTGTCAAAAAGAAGGAGTTTGATATTGTAAGTCTGGGTGCTGCAGCTTTGCTTCAAGCTAAATTACCAAACCCGACATGGCTCAAAGGGCAAATCGGAGGCAGTTATCGTATTTTGGGTGGCCTGGTAAAAGGTAAGTTTAACATCAAACTCACGGTAGGCGAAGAGTGTGAGTTGATCAATCCCGGAGGCGAATTGGATGACATCAAAGTGATTGCCGACATGAAGCCGGATCTGGATGCCACCGATGTCAGCGTTTTTAGCGCCCCTCAAGTCTCATTCAATACGGCTTTGGAAACTGAGTTTACGATGATCAATACGCAAGACCAGGTAAATGCCTATCGCATTCGGCTTCAAGAATTGAAATTGAGGAATGCAGGCGCAGACGTACCCGCCAGTATTGAATGGAACGCGAGTCGTGACGTTGCTGTGCTGCGCACGGCCGAAGTCTTACCTCCGCAGGCTAACTTGTTGTTTACAGCCAAGGTTTTTTGGGAAAAGAAAAACAGCAACGGATCTTGGAAAGTTATCAAAGAAAATGGACAGATAGTCTATGAAGTGAAGGAGATGAAGTTCACTACGGGCACTGCACCGTCCTTCATTCCTGATGAAAACGTGGCCTTTAGTTATCCCGTTAAGCGCCAATATCACGTCCACATCAACGAATCTGGGGTAGGTTACGTGAAATTGAAAATGGGTCAAAACTACTTGTTTGCAGAACAGACGAACGGAGTCAGTTGGACCTATCTTGCGCGATTTGTTCAGCCCGGAGGTTCTCCTCTTGAGGTACCGCTTCAATATGATGCTGCCAGGAGGCAGGTAAATTTTCAATTGCCTCAAACGTTAAGTCGCCAGGTTGTTTATCGTTTGGTATTTGTGAAACGCCCGCCCGCCACCAATGCGATTGATCAGAATGTAATGCGCAGCGATGTTAAAGTTGAATCTGGCGAAGGAAATGAAACCACCGTGGCGTCCAACACGCTGGAGGGTTCGTTGACGCAAAACATTGAAAAGGAGATCTACTCCAGTCTTTTCCGCACGAGCCAGTTCGGGACGTTTGCAGAGCGGTGGAGTTCTTTTGAAGCCGGCCAGGATGTGTTTGATGTTGCGAGGGGTTATGTGGCGGTTATCGGAAAAAGGGGTATGTTAAGTGAAATTCTGGATGAAGCCGAACTGGGCTTAACCGGCCAGCCGGGTCTTGTTCAAGTGCAAGCTCTGCCTGAGACGCAGTGGTTTCGCGACCGGGTCTCGCCCCTATTGTACGATAGCTATCCTTTGTCCAAGGAAATCACGATTGGCTGGCGGGAGCCTGACGTCCTAGGTATTCGTCCTTTGAAAGGCGTTTCGTTGCGAAACGATCAGGGAAATTTCAAGCTTGAAGATGCGATGGTGTCAAGCGGTCAGGCGCGTGCCAGAAGTGGATCGGTGGTGCTGGGTTATTTCATTTCGTTTTATTCGTATTGGGATTACGAAGAGCTGAAAAACAAGGCTGCGGCTCTGTACCTGGATAAATGGAATTCGGCTCCACCTGCAGCCCGAAATCTTATTTTGCAGTCGTATACCGATCTACTTAAAGATAGCTATCCGGTGGAAGTCACGTACACCCTTCCAGGTGCTGTTCAGCCAACGTATCGCGGAATAGTCTCCATCCGTTTTTAACCTATGGTGAAAGGTCTTCTGTACTTTATTTTGCTTACGCTGGCTACCACTGGACTTGGCCAAAGCACTGTACCGGGAATCAAGTTGCTTGCAAAATCGAAGCCCGAGGGCGTTTGGCTTCGATGGGCACCCACGGATCCAACGGTTTGGCAGTTGGCGAACAAACATGGTTATCGCATTGAACGTTTTGCACTTCTTCCCGATGGCAATCTGGAAAACCCGACAGGTGTTGCGATGACGCAAACACCGGTTAGACCAGCCAGTCAGTCGGAATTGATCGCACTCGCAGCATTAGTGCCCGAAGCGGAAGCACTGAGCGAAATTTTGTACGGAATAGAGTCGATGTCCGGTGCACGCGCACCAATATTGAATCAACGCGCTGAGGCCGAAAACAAGTTTGGCGTTGCGCTGCTGCTTTGTGATCTATCGAGGGAAACCGCACGTGCTGCAGGACTATTTTTTGTTGACCAAACAGCCGAAAAGGGAAGACGATACATTTACCGGGTTAAATTGAATTTTGAGCTCAGGGGATTTTCGATTGAGCCGGGGATTGCCGTGCATACGCATGGGGCGGAAGAACCACTTCCCCGGCATACTGAACTTAGGGGTGATTTCAGAGACCGAACGGCTGCTTTAAGTTGGCCAACACTCCTTGACAAAGGTATTTATACCGCCTACCATATCGAACGATCAATTTCAGGGGGGCCTTATGAGCGAATGACAGATTTGCCGTACGTTCATATGTCTGAAAAGCCGGGAAACGAGACTGCATTTTTTGTTGATAGTCTTCGGGAAAATGGCGTGGAGCATGCGTACCGAATTGCGGGCGTAACTCCGTTTGGCGAGGTTGGCCCATTTTCGAATGAAACAAAGGGCCGTGGGCGAGAAAACCTGGTCGGGTTTCTTGTGCTTCGTGAGATTGAAATCAGGGAGAATCGTATTGCGTTTCTGGAGTGGGAATTTCCGCAGCCGGCCGAGCGCCTGATTGGGGGTTTTCGTATTGCCAGGTCAACCGATGCGGAGGGCCCGTATGAAGATATAGGAGCTTTGCTAAATCCAAATGTTCGAAAAGGCATGGACGAGCCCAAAACAAACAACTCTTTTTATATTGTACGGGCGTTGGATAATGCGGGAAATGAACTCACACGTTCGTTTCCTTTTTTGGCACACCTTGAGGATAATATACCTCCAGTTGCGCCTGCAGGTGTAAGGGCGACCATTAGTTCAAAAGGGCGGGTGACTATCCAATGGGAACAAAACCAGGAGTCTGATCTGCAAGGGTATCGGGTCTTTAGGTCCAATTCTAAAAATGAAGAAGTCGTGGAGGTTACATCTAGCCTTTTGTCAACACCCGAGTTTGTTGATTCTGTCCAACTCCAACAGTTAAATCGTAAGATCTATTATCGCGTTGCAGCCGTTGATGCGAACTTTAATGTCTCCGATTATTCTGACTGGGTATGGGTGCTGAGGCCGGATGTAGTCCCTCCGGCCAAGCCGGTTATAGTGACTACCCGAATGGACGATGGTGGTATCCGATTGGACTGGACACCCAGTGCGAGTATAGACGTAGCGGTTTACGAACTGGTGAGACATACTATTGATGATTCTGTAAGAGTTGTTCTGAAGCAATGGCCGGTTACCAGTCAGGATTTCGGTTTTGAGGATAAACAACTCGAACTCGGAAAAACGTATCGTTTCCAGTTGATTGCTATAGATAGTGCAGGTAATTCAGCAAGTGATCTTTCAGGAGAATTATTGTATGAGACAGGAGTCCGCCCGGCTGTTGGGGAGCTTGACTACAACGTGGATCGGGAAAAGAAGGAGATATCCCTCAAATGGAATTCAAGTGCAGGCGCTGTGAAGACATTGGTTTACCGAAGCATCAATGATGAGAAATTTACACTTTACCAGACACTTCCCGGAACGGCCACAGCGTTTTCCGATAGGCAACTCGCCATTAATAATACCTATAGCTACCGGCTGCAATTGGTTTTCAAGAGCGGAATCAAATCTGCCGTCTCTGCAGTTGTAACGGCAAGTTATTGACCAGGTATTCGCACTACTTCCGCCCAAACTTCGGTGTCAATCCAACCCAATCATCATAAACGCGCCCCAGTAAATGGGTTCGGGGTACTCGTTGCGCAGTTCTTTTTTGGCCTCAATAAAACTGAGGCGCATGTTGCCGGAGTTCAACCACTTTTGGTAAAAGTTGAGAATGAGTTTTTGGGTGGCCTCATCATCTACTTTAAACATACTCATGATGAGCACCTTGGCACCCGCTACGAGAAACGCGCGCTGCAGGCCGTACACCCCTTCGCCATTGGAAATTTCGCCCAAGCCCGTTTCGCAGGCACTCAGCACCACCAGGTCGGTCTGGTCAAGGTTCAGATTCATGGCTTCGTAGGCCGTTAAAATTCCATTGTCGATGTTGTAGTTGAATTTGGTCTGGTCCAGAATGTCGCCCGCACCTTTCAACAGCAAGCCGGATTTCAGCAGCGGGTTTTCCGTCATCATAGCTTCATTGGCGGTGAGCTTGGCCATTTCATCGGCCGTGAGGGCCGGGGTGTAGAAGCCGTGGGTAGCGATGTGGAAGATCTTGGGGTTCTCCAGCGCTTTCACCTGCTCTTCACTGGCGTCTTTCTCCATGAATTCTTTCGTGGTCCAGCCTTTTTGTTTCAGCAACTGGTCTAATTCCTGAACTTCTTTTTCTGTTCCGGGCAATTGCGAAACGCTGTTGCTAGCGCTGGCCGTCAGGTAAAACGTGGGGTTACCGAACATGGTGGCGCTTTTGCCGGGCATGCCCGCCTTGCCTTTCACCTTGCGGAAGTACAGGTCTTTGGTGTTGTTCACCATCACAATATTGGAGTTGTCAATCACGTATTTGCCGTCCGGGGTGCGGATGGCTTCCAGGTTCAACTGGTTATACACGCCATCGGGTGAAAGATAAATGGTGCTGTACTGTCCGATCTCTTTCTGGATGGGCTCCCAAAATACTTTATACGACACATTGTCGGGCAGCTTGTTGTAAATAGCATTGCGGAAGAACCGGAAGTAACGTGTTTCCATGCGGTGCCCCTCGGGCAATTCAATGACCTTCGGCCGGGCGTTGTCGGCTTTGACATACAGCGCCACGTAAATCACGCTATCGGTAAAGCTGTGGTCAAAGTGGCGGAACCGGAGCATTTCTACGGCCACTTCGTTTTTGCCCAGCGATTTCTGAACGTTCTCATACGTCACTTTCTTGTTTTCAAAACTCTGGCCGAACAATTCCGATTTCTCGCTCAGTTCACGCTCCAGCCGTTCTACTTCGGTCGTCAGCGCGCCCACGTCAATGCCGTTGTCGGTCAACTGCTGATTACTCATGGAAAGGGCATTGGTCAGGTATTCCTTTTTCTCTACCCACAAGTTGTAGGCCGCTTTCAGGTTTTCGTCCTTGCTGTTGAGGATGCGTTCGCGGATTTTGATGGAGGAGCTCAACAGCAGGGCTTTGGTGAGCAACTGGTAGTTGTACACTTTGCCGGCCAGGTCGCGGAAGTCTTCGAGCTGGCTAAAGGCCAGCGTGTTGTAAAACTCAAAGTCAACTTTGATGGTATTCCAGTACTTCGCTTTTTCCCGTTCGCTCAGGGCAGGGAAGTACTGCTTAATGAAATTTTCGTAGGTGTTGAGGGCCGTTTCAATGTTACGCTTGGCTGATTTGTAGTCTTTTTCCATGTAGTATACCCGTGCAATTTTGGAAAGCACTTTGATGTACTCGGGGTGGGTTTTGTTGAAGTAGTCCTCGTAGATTTTGATTCCCTGCTTGTAGAAGTTGTCGGCCTGCTTGTAGTTTTTCAACTGGTAATACACGTCACCGGTCAACACATAGATGCTGGCTTCATTGATACTCCGGGTACCGGTTTTTTCGCGCCAAATGCCCTGGGCCTGCGTGAGGGCTTGAAAGGCCTTATCAAACTTACGCTCGGCAATGTAGAGCACGGCCAGGTTCTTGAGCAGTTCGGCATACAGCGGGGTCTTGTTGCCCAAACGTTCGCCTACAATCTGCTGGGCTTCGGTCATGATTTTCTCTACCTCCGCCCGGTTGTCGCCCTTGTAGAATTTGCACAAGGCCAGTTGCGACAATGATTTGGCCACCTCGATGTGTTTGCGCCCGAATTGCTTCTCCTGGCTGGATATCGCTTTTTGGAGCA
>ERZ1066128.528-NODE-528-length-15123-cov-13.311322_pt1 | contig 15123 bp, 3 predicted proteins | sample MGYA00382775_ERZ1066128 | MGnify/ENA primary metagenome ERZ1066128 (study PRJEB33369, sample SAMEA5778358) | biofilm metagenome | biome: Industrial cooling water; feature: Water cooling tower basin; material: Biofilm | place: United Arab Emirates | collected...
TGCACATCAAAAATCAATTCGTCATGCACCTGAAGAATCATGCGTGTCTGCAGCTTCTCTTTCGTCAGCCAGCGGTGTATGTTCACCATGGCGATTTTGATAATATCAGCGGCACTGCCCTGGATGGGAGCATTGATAGCGTTGCGTTCGGCAAAGCCCCGCGTGGTGATGTTACGTGAATTGATATCACGCAGATAGCGCCTGCGGCCCAGCACCGTTTCCACGTATTCCTTTTCGCGGGCAAAGTTGATGCTATCATCCATGTAGCGTTTAATGCCCGGGAACTCCCGGAAATAGGAGTCGATGATCTCGGTGGCTTCTGTTTTCGAGATACTCAGGTTCTGGGAGAGCCCAAAGGCCGTGCTGCCGTACAAAATACCAAAGTTGACTTCCTTGGCTTTGCGTCTTTGATCCGGAGTGACCTTGTCGAGGGCTACCTTAAAAACTTTGGCCGCGGTGGTGGCGTGAATGTCGCGCTGATTTCGAAACGCTTCAATCATGGTAGCATCCCGCGCAAAAGAGGCGGCAATGCGCAATTCAATTTGCGAATAGTCGGCCGACATAAACAGGTACTCGGGGCCGCGCGCCACAAAGGCACTGCGAATTTGCCGGCCCTTCTCCGTGCGGATCGGAATGTTCTGTAAGTTGGGGTTGTTGGAACTGAGCCGGCCGGTAGCCGCCACCGCCTGCCTGAAATCGGAGTGAATGCGCCCGTCATAGCGGCTGATCATACGGGGCAAGGCATCCACATAGGTTGAGCGCAGCTTTTCATACTCGCGGTATTCCAGAATTTTCTTGGCGATTTCGTGTTCGGGCGCCAGCTTGATCAACACCTCCTCACCCGTTGCATACTGCCCGGTTTTGGTTTTCTTGGCTTTGTCGAGCAGCTTGAGTTTTTCGAACAACACTTCGCCCAATTGCTTGGGTGAGCCGATGTTAAACTCGGTGCCGGCCAGTTGATAGATTTCCTTCTGCACCTTATCGCTGTCTTTCTTCAACGCCTCCGACATCCACTTCAGCGTGTTCTCATCCACGCGCACACCTTCGAACTCCAGGTCCGCCAGTACACTGACCAGCGGCATCTCGACATCGCGCATGAGCAAGCTGTGCCTGCGCACTTCCAATTCGGCCTTCAGTTTTGATTTCAACTGCAGCACCAGGTCCGCCCGCTCGCATGCTTTTTTCTGCTCATCGCCTTCCGCCATCAGGGTGTGGCCCACATATTGGGCGCACAGAATACCCAGGTCGTGCGAGGCTTCCGGCTCAATGAGATAATGGGCAATGAGCGTATCGAACATCTTACCGGAGACGGCTAGGTTGAGTTTGCGCAGGGCCAGCAGCGTGGCCTTCAGGTTGTGACCCACTTTGGCTATGCGGGAATCCGCCAGCACGGGTGCAAAATCCTTCAGGTTGTCGTTGGCTGAAACCGGAAAGTACCAGGCCGTTGTCGGTGAGGCACTGATCACCAGGGCCGTTGGCGCAAAATCAAAATGTTCTTCCTCGTTGGTGAGAAGCTGGAGCGAAATTTCAGAAGCTCCGCGTAGCTTCTCAATTACCTGTTGGCGTTCCTCGGCAGCGTTGATAACCCGATAGTCCACATCCGTTGCCGAATACATGCGCTGCTCACCGGCTTGCGGAGTCGCTTCCTCGCCACCAAACATGGAGAGTTGGGCCGGCTTGGCCGCAGCCGGAGCCGCCACCGGTGCTGCGCCCGGCACCAGGCTGAAGATGCGTGGCATCATCGTCTTAAACTCAAGCTCTTCGAGGATGGGCTTGAGTTTTTCCGGATCGGGCCCGGTGAAACGCAACGCTTCTTCGTCAAACGCCACCGGCACATCGGTAACGATGGTCGCCAGCTTTTTCGAGAGAATGGCCTGCTGACCAAATTGCTCCACGCGCTCCTTGAGTTTGCCTTTGAGTTTGTCGGCATTGGCGACCACGTTCTCCACTGTGCCAAACTGCTTGATGAGATCGGCAGCGGTTTTGGGGCCTACCCCGGGGATGCCCGGAATATTGTCGGACGAATCGCCCTGTAAACCCAGAATGTCCACCACCTGCGTTACGTTTTCGATTTCCCATTTCTCACACACCTCTTTTGGCCCGAGGATATCTACCGAGTTGCCCATGTAGGCAGGCTTGTAGAGCAGCACATGATCCTGTACGATCTGGCCATAGTCTTTGTCCGGTGTCATCATGTACACCTCAAAGCCATCGGCAGCTGCGCGGGTGGCCAAGGTTCCAATTACGTCATCGGCTTCGTAGCCATCCAGTTCAAAAATGGGGATGTTGAAACCGCGTATGATCTCTTTCACAATCGGCAGGCCGTACCGAATGTCCTCGGGTGTTTCCTGGCGTGTAGCCTTGTATTCTTCGTACAATTCATCGCGAAACGTAGGTGCGGATGTATCGAATGCCACCCCAATGTGCGATGGCTTCTGTTTGGTGAGCACCTCCATCAGCGTATTGGTAAACCCAAACGGAACCGATGTATTTCGGCCTTTGGAATTAATGCGCGGGTTTTTGGTAAACGCAAAATGGGCCCGGTAAATCAGCGCGTAGGCATCAAGCAGGAAGAGTTTTTTTTCGGCTGGCATGTGAATCATCAAAGGTAGTAATTAGCAACACAGTAAGATTCGCTAAAAATTCAATAACTGCCAGCTTTGGCATATCTATGGTTTATGGAATCCGTAACGATTGACATCCTTAATCCTGAGGCAAGAAAGATCATCGACAATCTTACAAAACTGAATTTGAGATCGATCCGGGGGAAAACTATTCTAAATCGCCTCGTTCACTTTTGAAAAAATGAGAAGTGCAAATTGGGTGGCAACTAGTTCACGATAATCTGTAGGCTTTCTGTTACGCCATTCCGGCTAATACGTAGGTAGTAAATTCCCTTTTTCAGACCAATGGTCGAGATCGTGACTGATCTTCTTCCTTTAACTTTAATGGCGTGAACCACACTTCCTTGCGAATCGATCATGTTGATTTCGGATTGCATCTCGGTGTCTGGTGAATTTGTTGAAATTGTTAGCTCTTCGGTAGTAGGGTTGGGGTAAACACTCATCTCACATATCTCACCAGGCGGGCAGCCGCCTGGATTATCAATACTCCAACCTCTGCTTATCATTCCTAGTGAGCCGCACACATTACGTGTGCCTGCATATAGAACAATTTGAGGCTCGGTAATAGTGGTCCACGCATACAGATCAATCCAGGCAAAGTAGCCTCCCGAAACATCCCAATCATATGTTATTGGCCCTGTTTGCATATTGTTTGGGTCATATACGGAGAATGGGACCGTGGCACCTATAGCGATTGCACCACTGCCTTTTTCAATATCGACCAACTGATTAGGTACTCCTACCCAAACAGGTTTCCCGGAGATTGTAACTACTGGACAATTCGGCAGCGATGCATTAATGGTTCCTGTCCCTCTTACAGTTGCAGTTGCCGCTTTGATATTGGCAGTGGCCGTACCTTGACCAGAGACTACCACCATGTTAGATGTTGGATTCCATTCAACTTGATTTGCCCCAGCATTTGTAAGCGTAAAGTCAGTTCCACCGGTACACACGTTAAAGGAACCGGAAATCAACGGTGCGGCAAACGGAGATGAATAATTGCCGCTTACAATTCTTGACCCACACGAAGTGAGCACCTCAGCACGTATCGGGTTTGATATCGCTGACGAACCATCAGGCTCAAGTATGATGGAATTAGTAGTCGTGATGACCGGGCTGGCTACCAATAGGCCGGTGGCCGGGTTGCGCCACTTCCAACTGGCCGGAAAATGCCACTCGTAACCGGTGATGCACCCAAGGGCAACATTTACCGAGGCGAAAAACGTAACGGGTGCAGTATTGCAGGCCGACCCGCCCGTGTAGTCCGGCTGTGGACCGATGGTGGCGATGGGGCTAACTCCATTTAACGTGATAGTAGCAGTTGCAGAAGATGCCGGAGCAGGAGAGGAGGAGCAGTAGGTTTTAAGCAGTCCCTTAACTTGTACCGCGCCCGGCACAGTACAATTGATCGGTTCAATAGTGATTGAATTAATGAAGGTTGTAAACGTGCCGGTGTTGTTTGTGCCCAGTTGCTGCCAACCGGCAGGCACGGTCCACTCATACCGCACTTCTTGCTGCACTGGCTCGCCTATGCCCCCCGTGCCTTGCACAAACATACGCGGCACAGTAATAAACGCCTCCTCGCGCGTGCAGTAGTCAACGTTTATCAAAGTTCCGTACGCACCCCAGGGTTTGTCCTTTACCGATAATATTAGTTCTTCGAAAAGAGGCGTTTCGGAGGTGGTGCCATCGGCACACGTAAACTTACATTTAATCTGCGCCTTGGAGCCGGGTGTGTCGGACCAAGAGACCGCCACAGTTGGTTGATCCGAGCGCCCTATTATGGTGCCGCCAACAACAACCCATTGCCTCGAGCATCCTTGTGGAGCATTGCTGATTGAATAAGTCGTGTGGACAATAGGGCATAAAGTGCCCGTTATAGGAGTATTAGTGTTTTTCACAACCGTGGGCTGAGCATACAAAAAAGAGCCTGCAATTAGCAGTGGGGAGAAAATCAAGTACTTAATCATAACTTTTTCTTAGTGTTTTCTGATACGAAACGGCTATCGATGGTATAAATCCCCGAATAATCAAACCATTCGCATTCAAGATATCATTGATTCCCTGACGAACTTGAATAAACAGTTTGATATTATGGAGATCTGCAATTGGTATACAATAGCCTACTCCTAAGGCAAGATTTAAGTCAAAGCGACTGAAGTCCCGATTATCTTTAGTGAATATCGTATTGATACTAGTGACGGAATCGTTTACGAGTAAGAACTCTGTCCTTTTTGAAGTCCAAAACGAGGAATAGCCAACAGCTAGGGCCACTCTCCACCGCCTATAAATAACATGGTCAAAACGCAACTGCATTAAAAAGTACCTATTTTGATCAACTCCTTCATATCCAAAGGTGTCTGGATTGCCAAACGTCTCTTGTTTTGTCAAGAATCCTAGCTGCTCAATTGATCCGACTAAAGTTAATTCGGCCTTTTTTGAAAGGCGGTGAGAAAAGCCTAAGCCTATTGAATAGTACTCCCTCGGTGAAAGGTTATAAGTGGTGAGGCCCCCACTACCCCGAAAAAGGCGCTCACCAAAGCCATTATCACGAACAATTGTCAAGCCACCCGTAGCAGTAAACTCCACGGCATGGACAACCCCATTGGCAAACTGAGCGAACGCGCCATCGCAAGCGACAAACAAAAACAGCAGCGAAGCAACCAGCTTTTTCATTTTGTTTTAGTGAATGTATTAAATTCAGCTGTCACAAACAAACTTGAATTGGTGAACTGCCCATTTAAATGCTTTGTCAGTTGGGTCACAGAAGTGGACTACCGCGCAAAGCATGGCCCCTCCTGCTTCGCTTCCCATTTATTGACTTTTATCATTCCGCCTGTTGATGTTGCTCATAGCCTGGCATGGTTGTCTTTCAAAACTTTGGTACAACATCAACCTAAACACATCAACATGAAAAAGCATGAACCGGTTAGCACGATCATGACGCATCATGTGTATGTGGTCGACATCAAGGACTCTTTGGAAAGCGCCCGTGAAGTTGTTCGCAAACACAACGTGCGTCACGTGCCGGTAGTCCAAAAAGGCAAACTGGTGGGCATCATCAGCAAAACAGACCTGAACCGCCTCACCTTCAGCGGCATGTTTGAGGGCGAAGGCGATACCGATGAAGCGGTACTGGACATGCTCAACCTCAGCCAGGTTATGTCGCACAAACCCCGCGTGGTCAGGGCGGGGGACGACATTCGGGCAGTGGCCAAAATATTGTCGGAGGAAGAGTTTCATGCCCTCCCGGTAGTGGATGACGAAAACGAAACGAAACTCGTGGGCATTGTCACCACCACAGACGTGATCCGCTACCTGCTCGACCGGTTTTTGTAAAGAGCGTTGCAAACACAAACCGGGTTTCGTTTCTTGTTCGTGTGATTACCGAATTTTTCAGCCGGTGGGAGCGCGATGCGCCCAACCGGATCTTTCTACGACAGCCCGTAGCGCGCCAATGGCGTGAGTTTTCGTATGCCAACGCAGGCCGGGAAATCCGAAGCATGGCTGCAGCCCTACAGGCCATGGGGCTTGAAAAAGGCGCGCGCGTGGCCATTCTGTCCAAAAATTGTGCGCACTGGATTATGGCCGACCTGGCCATTCTGATGGCGGGCTTTGTATCGGTGCCGCTCTACGCTACGCTCAGCGCACACGGCATACGGCAAATTCTGGAGCACAGCGGGGCGCAGGCCATCTTTATCGGCAAACTGGACGAGTATGGCCAACAAAAGGAAGGGATTCCTGCTCACGTGAAAAAAATCTCCTTCCCCTGGTATGGCCCCGAAGATGGCGAATCGTGGAGTGAACTCGTTGAACGATACCCACCTTTGGTCAGCCCCACTCTCCATCCGGATGACCTGGCTACCTTGATGTATACATCCGGTACCACGGGCGTACCGAAAGGCGTTATGTTCAATCACCGGGTATTCAGTGAAGTGGCGAAAACCGAAGACCTCGTGATGAACCGCTTCGGCCTCACGCACCCCATGCACCTGTTTTCGTTTCTGCCGCTGTCGCACATTGCCGAACGTAACGTAATTGAAATTCTTTCCCTATGGACGGGCAGCACGGTTTCGTTTGTCGAGTCGCTGGAGACTTTTGCGGCCGATCTGTCATCCGTTCAGCCCCACGTCTTTTTTGCGGTGCCCCGCATCTGGGCGAAGTTCCAGGAAAAAATTTTCGAAAAGCTCCCACCTCAACGCCTGAATACCTTACTGAAAATTCCGGTGGTCGGAACTTTGCTGAAGAATAAAATCAAGAAAGGACTCGGGTTGTCTCGTGCCGTACTCACCATATCGGGAGCCGCCCCCATGCCGATCGCTCTTTTGCGATGGTATCAACAACTCGGCATCACCATTCGCGAGGTATATGGCATGACGGAAAACGGTGCTATCTCTCATGGTAATCTGGGCGAGGTAAAGTTTGGCACGGTTGGCCAGGCCTGGCCAGGGGTAGAGGTGCGCCTGAGCGCAGAAGGTGAAGTGCAAACGAGACACGGAGGCACCATGCAGGGGTATTATCAGGAACCGCAACTGACCCGCGAGGTGTTCACCGAGGATGGGTTTTTGAAAACTGGTGACCAGGGCAGCGTAGATGCGCAGGGCTATCTGACCATCACCGGACGCATCAAAGACTTATTCAAAACCGATAAAGGCAAATACGTTGCGCCCGCTCCGATCGAAATGAAGTTACTGACCAACCCCGACATTGAAAAAGTGTGCGTAGTAGGTATGGGCATCCCTCAACCCATTGCACTCACCATTCTGTCGGCACTGGGAAAGGCAAAATCAAAGGCCGAAATCGAAAGCAGCCTGAGTGGCAGTCTGCAGGCCGTTAATGCAACGCTGGAGAGCTACGAAAAGCTGGAGACGGCCGTGATTTTACAAAACGACTGGACCGTAGAAAATGGGCTGATGACACCCACGTTGAAAAACAAACGCAACGAAATTGAAAAACTCTACCTGGCGCGTTACCCGCAGTGGTATCACGAACCCGGGCTGGTGGTATGGGAATAATCAGCGCTTGAGCGAAATAAAGCCTTCCGCCTTCGGCCGGCCGGAGTCAAACTCAAGCACGTAGAAGTACGTACCTACCGGCAACTGTTCCCCCTTGCGGCTTACGCCTGTGAAACGGTTGGTGATGTTATCATAGTTACGCGCCTCAAAAACCAAATCGCCCCACCGGTTGAAGATTTTTAGTCGGTTGTTTCGTGTTTCTGGCGAAAGGTCAATGTTTTCGATACGGAAGTAGCTGTTGAGTGCATCGTCATTGGCTGACACCGCGTTGTAGAAAATCAACTCCGTACAATTCTCGGCAGCGGTTACGACTACCGCTTCGGAAATCTCGCTTAAGCAGCCCGAGCTGTTGATTACCTGAACAGCAAATGAGCCTGGATCGCGTACGACAATCTCGCGGGTAGTGGCGGAGTTCGTCCAGACATAATCGACAAAGGATGCCGGAGCCTGAAGTCGGACACTGTCCTGTTTAGCCAAACACAGCGTTGTGCTGCCCACAACATTGATGATCGGTTTTGTGGGAATGGAATTGACGGTGGCTATGACTTCGGTGCGCGGACTCTCGATGGTAGCCGAACGAATCGCAACATAATAACTCGTGGTGGCTGAAAGTGAGGGAGAAACGAAGTCTGGATTGGGATTATTCTGAATGGCCGTGCCCCCGGTAGCCTGCGCATACCAGGCATAGGTTTGAGCGCCAACGGCACCAGTGGCCGTCAGCGTCACAGTGCCGGGGCCACAGCGCGCACCAGCTACACCGGTCGGGGTTGCCACTGATTCTATAAACAGCGCTTCAATGTTCTTATCGCTGTTCAAATTCACTGTAAGCGGATTGACTGCCCCGGTCGCATCGCCCTGCCAGCCGGAAAAAATCCAACCGGCAGCCGGTACCGCTGTGATTTCCACTACCTGCGCGCCTTCAAACCGGTTTTGATTGGGAGTACGTTGCACCAATCCCTGCCCAACGGCCTCCACGAGCAGGTTGTAATAGGGGCCCGCACAAAAGTCGGTGCGAATTGAATTATCAGTGTCATCGAATTCGGCCGGATCACTGTTTCGGATTTCGGCATATAAGGCAAAATCCTTGTTGATCACCAGCCAGTCGGTTTGAACCGATGCGGTTTGATTCCCGGCCACTGTGATGCCTTTCACATCGATCGGAATGGTGTCGGTGGGTGTCAGGTAAAAGAAATGAATCTGAGCCGTGGCCTGAATATCGCCAGCGTTCTGCACGGTAGCCGTCACGGATATATTATCACCATTGTTCGGACAAACAACACCCGGCTGGAGGTTCGTGAACAACAAGTTGGGGGCCTGGCCAACGACCAACGCACGCGAAGCTTCGTTATTGGTGCGGGTGGATTCGTTGAGTAAGTCGTTCGGATCCAGTAATGCACGAATCACCCGGATGCCCGCGAGCGAGCTGCGGTACGGTGTCATGATCTGAACGGTTCCATCATCACCGGGTGCTACGGATGGAATGTCGACATCGGGCCCGAGCGGCACATCATCTACCAGAACGCGCGCTTTGAACGGCCCTGACGCCCCAACACCCGCGTTGTCGTACGAAATAAATATGGTGATGGGCTCATCTACATCCGGGTTGATTTTGCTGGGCGCGATGTACTCGGAAAAAATGCGGAGGTCGGGCGCGGGCAAGCGGACCTGAATGTTTGTTTTGAATTCATTGTTGTCCTCCCGACATTCGGCATAGGCGGCCAGTTCATCAACCACCACTTTCAATTCGAATGTGCCGGCTGTTGCAAACAGATAAGGAAGGGAGACTGAATAACTGCCGGCTTGCAATCCCGGCCCCACCGTAGGCAAAATGGTGGACGCGACTTTTACATTATCAATAAAGAATGAAACCGGCACATTCGTAGCCGTGAACAGCCCGTTGTTATAGATGTTGGCCGTGAGATTTTGTACCGTTCCTTCGTAAAATCCACCACCCCAGACTCCGCCTACGGGGCTCACCGCAAAGTCAACGCACAAGGGCATCTGAGCCACGTTGTCGCCCTCACTGCCCTCGGTTACCTGCCCATTGTTGTCGAGCCGGATTCGAAAAGCATGATCGCCATCGGTAGCCAGGCTGGTGGTGAGTGAAACCGTGGCGGTGGCTCCGGCATTGAGCACGGTATTCACCGTGCGTGTTTCAATTCGGGGTATACCGGCTTCGATCACAGTCAGCTCCAAATCAAAAGGAGGATTGACGGGAATGGGACCGGTGTTGCGGTAGGTAACATTCACGTTAAAGTTCGTGCCGGCAGGCGGCAGCACCGGTGCCACACTGATATCCGCATTGCTTACCGACAAGTTGGGGAATACCGGTGGCGGGGGGGTGTGACGGATCGTTCGCGAGAACTCGTTGTTGGACTCCCGATATTCATCGACCACTCCCGAACCAATGGGTTCATCCACCCGAATATCAAGCACGTGGTCGAGCGTACTGGCGAAGGTATAGTTTACTGCGAAAGTATGGCCCGCACACGTAGCGAGTGATGTCAGCGCCTCGGTGTGAATTAACGTGCCATTCATATACACACGAACATCAAAAGGAGTAGTGGCATTTACACCGCCAATGTTGTCCACCCGAAGGTAAAACGTCTGGGGCAGCAGCATATTAACGGCAGTTGGTATTACTGCATTTGTAGCATTGACCGGAGTGAGATCCGGTTTGTCGGGCAGCACCGTGAGAAACGTTACGCTCTGGTTGTTCACCTCCGAGCGCTCCACTACCACATTGGTGATATCCGCTTCGCTGATGAACGCGCAGTTATTTTGATTAAAGCAATCGCCAATCACGCCCGTGGTGGTGGTAAAGTTGAAGCTCAGCGACTCACCCGGATTCAGCTGCGCAATGTTTTGCGTGCCAAGCACGGCATCACAATTCAGAAACCGAAATACAAAATTGGTTGCGGGTGCATCCCCGGTGTTTGACACGGTTGCCGTTCCGCTAACCGATTGGCCCGGCAAGATCGTAGATTGACTCAGCACAATCGAGGTGGTGAGGTCGGGCCTCGGTGGTGAAGGCAACACGGTTATGGTAAAGGGCCCTTGCGTACCCGTAAGGGTAAAGTCGGTAACTTCTACCGTAACGGTGTATGTTCCGGGGGCTGCGGGCGCAGTTAGGGTAAGCTGGTACGTGCCATCGGCTTGTGTTGTCGTGCCGGCTTGTCCACCGCCCGTGATTCGCGCGGTCACCGTAGCTCCCGCTACATCCGGGTCAATACCCGGGGCGATGCCAAAGTATTCGGCCTTGCCCGAGATGGTAATCCCGCCAAAAGGAAGCACGCTCGTGGGCGTCACGCTTGCCCCGCAGTCAATTCCACCCGGCAACTGATAATCACCTACAATCACCGGACGAATAGCGAAATTGTTGAGTTCGTTATCTTCGGCCAGCACGTTGGTTTCGTCAATCACCACCTTAACCGGGAAGAAGCCCGAAGCGGCAAAAGACTGATCCCACTGCAAGTTAATGGCCGACTGCGGCCCCAGTAAATTTACGGTTTGGGTAAACACGCGATTACCTTCGATGTATGCGGAAACCACAAAGTTTTCCGCCAAATAATCGGACGTATTGCGAACACGGGCGTAAATCCTGAACGACTCGTTGATGGCCGGGTTCGATTTACTGAAGGAGATATCGTTAGCGAATATCGCCACATCCAAAAGGTCGTTCGACACAAAAGGACTCGATACAAACGGTGTTTGCGACTGACATCCGTCCGCATTGCGCGCCACAATGCGCGATCGCCAACGAATGAGGTCCGACAGGTTGGTTAGGGTGACGCGATATTCTTTGCCATCCGTCACGTTGGTATCGGTGGCATCCGTTTGCGTCATCACGCGGATGATGTCCAGCGGATCCGTGGCCTGACCGTTCGCATTGGCGTCTAACTCCACCCGGGGATAGCCGGCCGCGGGCAAACTTCCACCGGCATCGGTATAGATCATCCGAAATTCAAAAAGTTCTGCCGTACCACCCTGGGTCGGTGATACGTATGACGTGATGAAGCCTGTTGCACCTGTGAAGCTGATCACCGGGCTTTCCCGCACCGTGACCGTTACGGTTTTTGTTTCTGAACATCCATTCGCATTGGTGATCACCACCGAGTAGGTGGTGGTGGCGACTGGCGAAACGGTAATGATGGCCGAGGTGGCCGAGGTATTCCAGAGGTAGCTCGTTCCGCCCGTGGCGGTAAGCGTAATCGCTTCACCTGCACAAATGGTTGAATTAGGTGTTAGCGTTGTAATCAAATCGGGGAAGTGCGTGACGGAGGCATCCAGTTGGTTATTCGTTGCGTCTTCATCACCTGCGAGTATAATTGTGCCTCGAATGGTGTACACTTGTTTCGCTGCCAGGTTGGCTCTTTGGGTGAAGGTGTATTCGTACTTGCCGGCTGGCAAGATGGTTACGGCAACGGGTATCGATTCGGTGACCACCGTTCCCGCATCAACTTGATACGACACCTGAAATCCGGAAATTGACGTGGCTCCCAGATTACTGATCTCAACCGTAACCGGTGTAGAGGCAGTCAGTGAACACGAGCTTACCGGGGCAACAATCCGGGTAATCGCGCCATCACGGCTTACGGCTGGTAAGAACTGCGTGGCCCCAATACTCACGGGCACTGTCCGCACCGCTCCGTTAATATCGTTCGGCACGATGGCGGTGAGGTCAAAGCCTGCACCGGCAAGTGAGGGAGCAACGGCCGCCAGATCTGTCGCGGAGGGGTATTGCGGGTCCACGGAAAGCGAGTTGGCATTTTGACCCGTGGCCGCCTGCAGAGCTCCCAAATTGGATTGATCAACTCCGCCCCAACGTGCCAAGGTTGATCCGGTTGAAAAATAATTGTTGTAGTTGGCCTGCCCAATCGCGGCTGTACTGCCGCTGGCCACCTCCAGGGTATAACTGTTTGATTTTATGATATTGTTGATGAGGTTAACGTTAGTGCCGGAGCCGGATGTATAGTAAAGTCCGGTGCCCGCGCCCGTTGCGTTGATGTTATTGTGGTAAAAATTCACATGCCGCAGGAAGTTCAGGCTCACCGTTTGGAATGAGGCTGCGTTGTTGGTTTGCAAAAAATTATTGGCGATAAGGGCCGGTGCACCGGCTGTTGCCTGAGCCGTCACCACATCCAGAGCCGTGCCGTTTCCGCCCGTCACCCGGTTGGCCGTCACCCGGAAAGCTCCTTCCGCATTGCTGATGGACACGCCCGTGAAACTGGACGAAGACGGATTGTTGGTGACCACATTTTGGTCGAGGATAAAAGCGGTGTGGTAGTTGAGAATAATGCCGCGGTGATAGCTTTGAAAAATGGTGTTGCCCCGAATCACGGTGCCGGTGGCGCGGGCGAACGGGCCTTGAAAGTCGATGCCCACCGCGCCCAGCCGGATTGTGTTGTTGATCAGGCGAACATCCTCAGCCACCGAGGCGTTGATCACCACCCCACCCCGATCAAAGGAGGTGAGTGTCGTTACCGTGCTTTCAATCACATTGCCTTCCAGCAAAATGTCCAGTGCCCGGTTGTTCATGAATACCGCTCGTGCAAACGAAGTTCCTTCTGCGCGGATGGTCATGTTCCGGATGCGATGGTGGTCCGCATTGCTGAACCTTACGGTAAAATTCGCGGAACTCGTGGTTGCAGAAAACTGAACAATCGCATCGGCCGGATTACCGGTAGCGGATTCAAACGTGATGGTGTTGGTGGCTGACGATCCGCTGACGTTTAACAGCGTGATTTGTTCATTGAAATTGCCGTTCACGCGAAAAACGACCGGACCGCTAATTCCGGCATTTCGCAACGCATCCAGGGCAGCCGTAAAAGAAGTGAAGTTGTTGGCCCCGCTTCCTGCGGCATCGATCGTGTAGGTGCCGGCCAGCGGAGTGCCCACCGCTCCGAATTGGGCTGCCCCAATACTGGGTGAAGAGGGGCGGGCAACACCATCAATGTCATCCGGCACTTCAGCATTTACGTTTTTTCCCGAAGACGATAGCGCAGCTACCGTTGTATACAGCAAAGTAGGCGACTGAAATTGCGGATCAATGGAGAGACTATTGGCATCCTGGCCTGACGCTGTTCGCCAGGCCGCCAATGTGCCGGCATTGGTTGAGCCAAACTGCCCCAGCAGGGGACCCGAACTGAATAAATCATTGTGGTCGCTCTCCAACACCGAGTTCACTACCCCGGGGTTGCGATACTCAATCGCCAGCCCCGCATTGGCCCGGAATATATTATTCACCACCCGGTTGCCAACCGATGCCCAACGATCAAATTGAAACGCTGCTCCGCTCGTACTCGTACCCGTGGCGTTCACACTGTTGTGGTAAATGTTCGTGTTCACCAATCCCTGCTGGATGTAAAGCGTGACGTAGCTCGAGTTTGAGTTCGTGGAATGAAAAAAGTTGTTCGCAATCAACCCGCTCACCGTATTGGGGTAATACAGGTAAACCCCATAACCCGCTCCGCCCGTAATCCGGTTGCGCTGCATCTCCAAAACCCCAGAACAGTTCCAGATCACCGTCCCGTAGTAATCACTGTAGCTCGTACCCGTAATCACGTTGTCGTTGAACAAAACCCCGTTCAGGTACTGCAAATACATCGGCCGCGCGTACACATTGCTTATCGTGTTGCCCGTAATCACCGTGCCCGGTGAATAGTTCGCTACCGTGCTGTTGCCCACATGAATAAATCCGTGGGAGCCTCCCGTAATCACGGTGTTCAATAACCGAATGTTGGACGAGGTGGTCGGCCGTAGTAAAATCCCCGCCCTGTCTTCCGTTATGCTCGTGGTCGTGGGAAGCGTGATGCGCAGGTTCTCGAAGGTGATGTTCGTAGCCCGGTTCACCCCCCAGATCGCACGGTTAAAATTCGTGCCCGCAGGCTGGAAGGTCAGGTTGCGGAACGTCACGTACGCGGCATTGCTCAACTGGGCCACGTAGTTGGTAGCCGTGGCCGTAGCCGAAAAGGTCAGGATCACATCGGCCGGGTTGCCCGTCTGCGATTGAAATGTGATCGTGTTCGTGGCTGATGATCCCGAGATCGAAGGCAGAACAAATTGCTCATTAAATGTCTGGGACGCCAGTTGGAAAATGACCGGACCGCTGATCCCGTTGGTGCGCATCGCATTAATCGCCTGGTTGATCGTGGTGTACGTCTGCCCGGTGCCTACCGTGTACGTGCCACTGAGCGGGGTAAGGGCCGCTGCGCTGTATTGCACCGCGCCCAAACTCGGGGTTGTGGTGCGGGGGGCATTGTTGATGTCGGTGGCGATCGTGCCCAGCAAGTTCTTGCCCGCACTCGCGATGCCCGGAGCCGCTGGCGTCAGGTCCGTGTCACTCGTATACTGCGGATCAAAAAACACCGAGTTCGCATCCAGCCCGGATGCCGCACGCCAATCCTCCAGCGTACCGGCATTGGTTGATCCAAACTGCCCCAGCAGGGGACCCGAACTGAATAAATCATTGTGGTCGCTCTCCA
>ERZ1066128.529-NODE-529-length-15122-cov-8.173624_pt1 | contig 15122 bp, 7 predicted proteins | sample MGYA00382775_ERZ1066128 | MGnify/ENA primary metagenome ERZ1066128 (study PRJEB33369, sample SAMEA5778358) | biofilm metagenome | biome: Industrial cooling water; feature: Water cooling tower basin; material: Biofilm | place: United Arab Emirates | collected...
CGGCGCGGGGCGGTTTCGGGACGACGCAGGAGATGGTCAGTCCGACGGGCTGCGGCTTCATCTGGTGGCTGGGCTGGACGACGATGCCGAGCGGGGCGCGGCGGCCGCTGCCGTCGGTGGGCGGGATGCCGTCCTGATCGATGATCTTCTGGATCGCCATGATGCCTTCGAGCAACTGCTCGGGGCGGGGCGGGCAGCCGGGGACGTAGACATCGACGGGGATGAACTGATCGCAGCCCTGGACGGTGGCGTAGGTGTCGAAGACGCCGCCGGTGGAGGCGCAGGCGCCCATGCTGATCACCCACTTGGGCTCGGTCATCTGCATGTAGATGCGCTGGAGGACGGGGAGCATCTTGACGCCGATGCGACCGGCGACGATCATGAGATCCGCCTGGCGGGGCGAGAAGCCCATGCGCTCCATGCCGAAGCGGGCGACGTCGTAGCGGCTGGAGGCGGTGGCCATCAGCTCGATGCCGCAGCAGGCGGTGGCGAAGGGCATGGGCCACATGCTGTTGCGGCGTGACCAGTTGATGACCCGCTTGAGCTGCGTGGTCAGGACCCAGTCATTCGGAAGTGCGGATTCAATGCCCATGCGCGGAGTGTCCGTTGCGGGTGCGAGAGGCACTATAGGAATCGGATCGGGGCGTCAGCCGGATTCGCGGATCGGGGCGGCGGCGAGGGGGATGTCGAGCGACGGCGGGTCGAGGGCCGGCTGGGGCTCGACGGCGGACAGGGCGTCGGATGGATCGGAGGTCGGGTGCGATTCTGGCGGGGTGTCGTCGCGCGTGTCGTCGCGCGTGTCGGGGATCGTGGCCGTCGGTCGCGGGGTTGGCGGTGCTGTCGGCGGAGCGGTTGGGGTTGGAGTCGGCGGGGCGTCGGGTGTGGGTGTGGTTGCGGATGCGGCTGTGGGGTTGGTCTGTTGGGGGAGGCGGTGGGTGCGGAGGAGTGCGGCGGCGGACTTGCGGCGCAGTTCGCGGGCGTCGAGGGCTTCGCGGCTGTTGTCGATGCTGTGGGCGGTGAGGGCGCGAAGGGTGACGAGGGCGGAGGCGATGGCGCGAGCGCGGAGAATGGCGGCGCGCTGTTCTTCGAGGGCGGCGAGGTTGATAAGCAGCACCTGGGCCTCGGGCGTGCGGAGCAGGTCGATCACCTTGGGCACGGAGAGGCGGGCTTCTTTGGCGATCTCGGTGAGGGAGCTGGCGTCGTCGATGTACATGGACATGACGAGCTCGTAGAGATCGGGATCGTGGAGGTGGGCGTGCTCGGACGAGACGTGGGAGGAGTGGTCGGGAGAGGAATCGGGATCGGGATCCGGATTGGGGTGGGGGTGGGGTGTGGCGTGGATGGACATGGCGCGCCTCCTACAGAGGGGCGAGGGACCGGATTTGGGCGCCCACGGGCGGCTTTTGGCGCGGGTTTTGGCGGTTGTCGGCGGAACGCAAGCGGCGGTGCGGGAGGGGCTTGCGAGCGATGTTGCGGTTGATGGCGAAATCCGCGGGGTGGGGCGGTTGGCGGTCGCCTTTTTGGCGCGGGGGGAGAGCGGGGCTAGTTGTGGGTGAGGGCGGCCTTAATGGCGGCGGCGGCTTCGGGGGAGTGGGCTTCGAGCTGGGTGCGGAGGAGGTCGGCGTAGCGGCCGCGGGCGGCGAGGAGGGAATCGTGGGTTCCGGTTTCGACGACGCGGCCGTGTTCGAGGACGACGATGAGGTCGGCGTTGCGGATGGTGCTGAGGCGGTGGGCGATGACGAAGCAGGTGCGGGACTGCATGAGCGAGGTGAGGCTGTGTTGGATGAGGGCTTCGCTCTGGGCGTCGAGGTTGCTGGTGGCTTCGTCGAGGATGAGGATGATGGGATCGGCGAAGAGGGCGCGGGCGATGGCGAGGCGTTGCTTCTGTCCGCCGCTGAGCCGCACGCCGCGTTCGCCGATGACGGTGTCGTAGCCGAACTCGAGTTGTTCGATGAACTCGGCGGCGTTGGCGGCTTCGGCGGCGGCGCGGACGCTGCGCATGACGGTGTCGCGTGAGGGGAGTCCGTCGTCTTCGCTATCGATGCGGCCGTAGGCGATGTTTTCGGCGACGCTGCCGTCGAAGAGGAAGACATCCTGTTCGACGATGCCGAGGAGGCGGCGGTAGTGACGGACGTCGATATCGCGGAGGTCGATGCCGTCGAGGAGGATGCGTCCTTTGGGGAGGGTGATTCCTTCGTCGGGTAGCGGGACTTCGGCGGGGTCGTAGAAGCGGGCGATGAGGTTGCAGAGGGTGGTTTTGCCGCTGCCGCTGGCGCCGACGAGGGCGACGGTGGTGCCGTGGGGCACGTCGAGGCTGATATCGCGGAGGACGGGTCGGAGGGCGGTGTGGTGTGGGGCGGTTTCTTCGACGGCACGGGCGCCTTTGACGCGTGTGGTGAGGGCGGGGTAGGCGAAGCTGACGTGCTGGAGGGTGATGTGTCCCTTGACGCGGGCGCGGTCGAGGGGTTTGCCGCGGGCTTCGTCCTGCTGGAACTCGCGGGGTTCGCTGAGGATATCGAGGATGCGGTCGAAGCCGGCGAGGTTGGTCTGGACGGCGGTGGCGGTGTTGGTGAGGGTTTCGAGTGGGCTGAGGAGCATGAGGAGGTAGCTGGTGAACATCATCACCTGGCCGATGGTGAGTTCGCCCTGGATGACCTGGGTTCCGCCGTAGATGAGGACACCGGTGGATGCGATGGGGATGAGCATCGACCAGAGGATTTCGAGGATGCGAGACCACCACCAGACGAGGATTTCCTGGCGGGACATGTAGTGACCGGCGCGGGTGAAGCGGCCGGACTCGGAGAGTTCGCGGGAGAAGCCGCGGACGACGCGCATGCCGCCGAAGGCCTCGGTGGTCTGGGCGTCGATGCCGGAGCGGGTGTTGCGGATGTCGCGGTAGACGGGGCGGATCTTTCCGATCCAGGTTTTGTGGCTGAGCCAGACGGCGGGGATGAGGAGGAGGCCGCCGACGAGCATGCGCCAATCGACGACGGCGAGGATGATGAGGGTTCCGATGAGCTGGACGACGGCGCGGGTGGGGTTGTAGATGAGGCTGAAGAGGAGTTCGGCGGAGGCGCCGGCGTCTTCGCGGAGGACGCTGACCATGCCGCCGGTCTTCATCTGCTGGACGCGGTGGAGCGGGAGGCGGACGGCGTGTTCGAAGACTTTCTTGCGGACGGCGGCCTGGACGCGTTTGGTGAGGCGGGTCATCTGCCAGCGGCCCCACATCCAGATGAGGACGCTGGCGCAGGAGATGAGGACCATGGCGGCGCCCATGACCCAGAGGAGGGCGGCGCGATCGTCGCGGGTGATGGCGGCGGGGTCGATGGAGACCCCCACTGTTTCGAGCCAGGGCTTGATGCGTGGGGAGATGCCGGCGGGGCCGGGGTTGTCGGTGACGATGTAGTCGATGGTGATCAGCGTGCTGGTGGGGAGCACGAGGCTGATGCAGGTGGCGACGGTGACGGTGGCGATTGCGAAGTAGACGGTGCGGTGGAAGGTCGCGATCTCGGCCCAGAAGAGGCGGAAGAGATCGAGGAAGCCGCGGGTGCGTTTGGATTTCTTCTCGCGTGCGCCGGCGGCCTCGGCGGAATCCAGCTTTGCCCAGGCGGGGTCTTTGCTTTTGGCGAGGTAGTCACGATATCGCGTGCGGCTGCTGCGCCGCTGGAACAGCATGGGTCACTTTAGGGGCGCGTGAGGGAGGCGCGGGGTGTGCGGCGGTGACTGGACCGGTTGTGACACCGGCGCGATACACCCCGCCCCGGCCTCGCCAAGCCTCGGCCACCCCCCCGCTTCGCGGGTTGGGGAGAGACGCTTACTTGCTCAGGACGCTTGCTTTGCCGCTGGTGTGGGTGGGGATGGCGTCGCCGGCAAGGTAGGCGCGGGCGGCTTTGGCTTCGTCGCTGTCGGCGGGGAACTTCACGTAGGCGTCGACGAACGCGAGGGTGGCGGAGGTGGTGACGGCGGCGACCATGGCGGGATCTTCGGGGTTCTCGCCGAGGAGAGCGGCGGCGGACTTGCTCTGGTAGGAGCTGTGGGTGGCGCCCTCGATCCAGAGGAGATAGGTGTGAGGCGCGCCTTTGGTGGCGGGTGCGTACTCGAAGGGGTGGCGGCGGGATTCGGGGGTGTCGTTGCCGGCCTTGGCGGTGTCGAGGGAGCCGGTGATGACGAGCATGGGCTTGGAGAGATCGGACCAACTGTTCTCGGTGAAGAGGCGTGAGCGGGTGCCTTGGCCGGAGATGACGACGGCGGCCTTGATGCGCGGGTCGGCGAAGCTTTGGGGGCCGCTGAGGATGCGGGTGCGGGCCTTGACGCCGAAGATGATCTGGGTGGTCATGGCGCCGGCGGAGTGGCCGGCCATGGCGATGGCGTCGCGGGAGATGGAGGCGGCGGCGTCGGGGAAGATTCTCTTTTCGATGAAGGGGAGTGCGTCGAGGATGCGTTTGACATCGTCGACGCGTTCGATGGGTTTGACGTTGCGGACGTAGGCGGCGGGGTTGGACACGATCTCGCGGCCGGCGTCCTCGCCCTGCTCGCGGCGGAGTTTGACGGAATCGGAGTGTGTGGGGAGGATGACGACGTAGCCGTGGGTGGCGAGGTGGTCGGTGAGTTCGGGGAAGGCGGCGGAGGAGCCGCCCATGCCGTGGCTGAAGATGACGAGGGGGCGCGGGCCGTTTGCGTCCCTGGGGAAGCGGATGCGGATGGGGATGTCGCGGGCGGATTCGCCGCGGGGAGGCGCGTCGGCGGCGGAGAGGACGAGTTCGAGGGAATCGGCGGCGGCGGGGCCGGGCTCGGGCTTGTAGGGCTGGGCGTGGGCGGGCGCGGCGAAGAGGCGTGCGCTCAAGAGGGCGATAAAGAGGAAGAGGGTGGGGCGGAATGAAAGCGTGAGCATGCGTGTCTCCGTGGCATGCTGAACGTGCGGGGGAGGAGGTTGTTGCACGGGGGCGGCGGGAGGGGGCTAATCGAGGCCGAGCTGGTTTTTGTCGACGACTTTTTCGTCCATGAACACGACGGAGATCTCGACACGATCGGTGCGCCAGAGGTAGACATCGCGGACCGGGGCATCGGGGACGGAGGAGGGGCGTGCGGGCCGGCTGGGGCTTTGGGAGTCGACCTTTGGGGCGGCGCCGGCGGGTCCGGTGAGGTCCTTGAGGCCCTGCTTGGCCTGGTTGGCGTTCTGACGGGCGGTGGCGGCGGAGAGTTCGGTGCCGAGGATGTCCTGGGCGAGCTTGGATGCGCCGCCGCGGTGTTGCTTTTCGCCTTCGCCGAGGATGTCGGTGACCTGGGCGAGGGACATGCCGACCTGGATGCGGTCGTAGTTTTCCCTGGTGAGCTTGTTCTCGCAGCCGGCGAGGGCGAGGGCGGCGAGGGCGAGGAGGCCGGTGAGGACGGAGGCGAGGCGGGGCGAGCGTGCGGGGTGGATGAGCGTCATGGGTCACTCCGGAGCGGAAGGCACAAACCGGGATCGTTGGTGAGCGTATCCGTTGTAGCGGTGTGCGATTCGCGGCGGGGGGCGCGCGGGTGCAACGCTGTGAATTCGAACCGATACGATGCTCTTCCATGGCGAGCGCTGATCCAAGTCCGTCCGCAACCCCGTCCGCGGGCGCGATTGATGCGTCGCTGTATCTGCATCCGCAGACGCTGGCGCGGCTGGCGACGTTTGAGATGCGGGCGAAGATGATCGTGGAGGGTTTGTCGAGCGGGCAGCACCGGTCGCCGTATCAGGGCTTCTCGGTGGAGTTTGCGCAGCACCGGCCTTATTCGCCGGGGGACGATCTGCGGCACCTGGACTGGAAGGTGTTTGCGCGGTCGGACAAGCTGCACCTGAAGCAGTATCAGCAGGAGACGAATCTTGATCTGATCGTGCTGGTGGACTGTTCGGGGTCGATGTCGTTCGGCAGCCGCACGTTCGCGGACGCGTCAGGCGTGGGTCGGGAGACGAGCCCGGACGGGCGGAGCCACTGGAGCAAGTTTGATCACGCGACGGCGCTGGCGGCGGCGTTGTCGTACATCACGCTGCGGCAGGGAGACCGGGTGGGTCTGGAGATGTTCGACGACCAGGTGAAGCTGGTGCTGAAGCGATCGAGCGGGCAGGAGACATGGCGGCAGATCGTGAGCGCGCTGGCGTCGCATCCGGCACGGGGGACGGGACCTGGGCAGCGGAGCAGCGATCTGCGGCGGGCGATCGACCAGACGATGGGGCAGGTGACAAACCGGTGCATCATCGCGATCGTGAGCGACTTCTTCATGGATCTGTCGGCGATCCGCGATGCGCTGGCGCGGGCGCGGCACGCGAAGGCCGACATCATGGCGTTTCAGATTCTGGACCGGGCGGAGATGGAGTTTGACCTGCGGGACGCGGCGGGCGGCGTGATCTTCCAGGGGCTGGAGGGTGAGGCGCCGATCCGGCTGGATCCGCGGTCGATCCGTTCGGCGTACCTGGCGGCGCTGGAAGAGCACAACAGCCAGTTGCGGACGCTGTTGCGGGGCCTGGGCTATGACCACACGGTGGTGAACACGCACGATTTCCTGGGTCCGGCGCTGGCGGCGTTTGTGTCGAGGCGGAATGCGCAGATCAAGCGGCACCTGGCGTGAGCGGGCGCTGACGGTTGTGGAGTGATGACGGCGGGTTGTTCTCTTCGATGAGCTTTCTGAATCCAACTCTGGCCTTGATTGCGCTTGGCTGCGTGGCGGCGCCGGTGGTGATTCATCTGCTGTTTCGGCGGCGGACGCGGCCCCTGGAGTGGGGCGCGATGCGGTTTGTGCTGGAGGCGTTCCGGCGGCAGCGCAAGCGGATGCGGCTGGAGCAACTGCTGATCCTGGCGGCGCGGACGCTGGCGGTGCTGGTGCTGGCGCTGGCGGTGGGACGGCCGATGTTCTCTGGGCAGGCGGTGCTGCAGAGCCGCACGCCGCGGGATCTGGTGCTGATCGTGGACAACTCGCTGACGTCGCAGGCGCGAGCGGGCGAGGGGACGGAGCTGGAGACGAACAAGCGTGAGGCGTTGCGGCTGCTGGACAGTCTGGACGCGGGGCGGGGCGATCGAGCGGCGGTGGTGACGCTGGGTGGGCCGGCGGAGAAGGTGGCGGCGCCGCTGACGACGGAACTGGCGGGTGTGCGGCGTGCGGTGGAGGCGATCGAAGCGACGGACAGCGCGGCGGATGTTGCGGGCGGTCTGTCGGCGGCGCGGGATCTGGTCGGTCGGGACGGGTCGCGGCAGAGTTCGCTGGCGTTTCTGAGCGGTCTGCGGCGCGGTTCGCTGGATGCGGCGAAGCCGGTGGAGGCGGCGGAGTCGACGCTGCGGCCGGACCTTCTGTTGCCGGAGCCGGCGGCGGAAGGGCTGGACAATGCGGCGGTGGTGAGCGTGGAGCCGCTGCGGAGCGTGCTGCTGCGGGAGGCGGGTGCGCCGGAGACGCAGCAGGCGCGGGTGACGGTGACGCGGCATGGGCCGGGCGTGAGCGCGGCGGCGACGATCAATCTTCGGGTGGCGGCGGTGACGATCGGCGAGAGCGAAGCGCCGGCGTGGGCGACGACGCCGGTGCGGTTCGCGGCGGGGCAGGAGACGGCGAGCGTGCTGGCGCCGATCGGGTTTGCGAAGAGTGACAAGGCGGCGACGGGGCCGCTGTGGATCGAGGCGCGGGTGGATGAGGACGCGATCGGCAGCGACAACGTGTTCCGCAAGCCGTGGAAGTCGCGGGAGACGGTGCGGGTGGTGGTGGCGGCGCCGGCGACGGATTCGCTGAGCGGGTCGCCGATGTCGTACAGCGCGGCGGACTGGATCACGCTGGCGTTGTCGCCGCGGACGGGCGGGGTGACGGGCGCGCTGGAGTCGGAGAACGAGCCGATCACGATCGGGCGGGCGGATCCGACGCGGCTGTCTGCGGCGGATCTGCTGGGGGTGGACTGTGTGTTTGTGACGAGGCCGGACATGCTGCCGGGGGATGGGTGGAGCACGCTGGCGGAGTTTGCGCGCAAGGGCGGGCTGGTGGTGGTGACGGCTCCTACGGCGAGCGGGATTGTGCAGGAGTGGGCGGAGGGGCTGGGGAAGTCGATCGGGCTTGGGTTGACGGCGGCGCGGGAGACGGCGTCGGCGGCGCCGGCGCGGGCGATCCGCGCGGGGGTGACGGAGTCGCGCGATCTTGGGGCGCTGCTGTCGGGGCTGAGCGCGGAGATGGAGGAACTGGCCAAGCCGGTTGTGGTGGCGCGGTGGGTTGCGTCGGAGGTGCGGGGGGAGGCGGCGCGGCTGCTGACGCTGGAGGACGGGACGGCGCTGTTGGTGGCGGCGCGACCGGAGAATGCGTCGCGGGGGTTGGTGGTGGTGCTGATGACGGCGCCGGAGCTGGAGTCGACGAGTTTGCCGGCGATGCCGCTGATGGTGCCGCTGTTCCAGGAGATCGTGCGTCAGGGCGTGGGGCTGGCGTCGGGATCATCGACGTCTGTGGCGGGGGCGAGCGTGAGCGAGGCGTCGGAGCTTCGGCGGGTGACGCCTACGGGCGGGGCGGCGATGGGCGAGGCGGCGCGGGGCGCATCGCTGTGGCGGCGGGTGGATGGTCGCGGCGTGACGCGGGAGCTGGTGGCGATCAACGCGGATGGGACGGGGAGCGCGACGGATGTGCAGGGGCGGGAGCAGGTGGGAGCGTTTCTGAAGGCGGCGGCGCAGGCGGGGAGCGTGACGTTCCTGAAGCCGACGGCGGATGGGAGCACGGGGGCGCGGGAGGCGCTGCCGAGCCCGAGCCGCACGCCGCCGATTGATCTGCCGCTGCTGGTGGCGGGTCTGGTGCTGCTGGTGCTGGACGCGTTTCTGTCGCGGTGGTTCAGCCACGCGACGGTGGGCGGGCGTGTGGGGGTTGTGGGACGTGTGACGGGTGGGGCTGGTGGGACGGGCGGGGCGGGCAGCGTGGGGCAGCGAGGTGCGGCGGCGTGAAGGAGATGGCGATTCAACTCTTTGCGAGACTGTTCTCCCTGGGCGAGATCCGGCCGGGGACGGACGGGGTGACGCTGGAGTGGGCGTATCCGTTCCCGGCGTGGGCGTGGACGCTGATCGTGGCGGGCGCGGCGGCGTTGGCGGTGGCGGCGTATCGGCGGCTGGATGCGCCGCGGCGGGCGCGGGTGGTGTGCGGCGGGCTGCGGGCGTCGGCGTTGCTGCTGGTGGCGCTGATGATCAGCGGGCCGCGGCTGGTGAAGACGGAAGAGAGCGTGCAGCGCGACTGGGTGGTGGTGCTGGCGGATCGATCGGCGTCGATGCTGGTGCGGGATACGCCGGCGGGATCGCGGGATCAGCAGCTGCGGGATGCGTTGGCGACGCTGGGGCCGACGCTGGACGGGCTGAGCCCGCGGCGTGAGCTGCTGTGGCTGGGGTTCAGCGATCGGGTGTATGAGGTGGCGCGGCCGGGGCAAGCGGGGGGCGACGGGAAGGAGTTTGCGAGCGCGAGCGGCGGGCGGACGCTGATCGCGGACTCGGTGGAGCAGGCGCTGCGGCGGGTTTCGACGCGTCCGGTGGCGGGCGTGGTGGTGCTGAGCGATGGGCGCAGCGCGGACGAGCCGAGCCGGGCGTTGCTGCGGCAGTTGCAGGCGCGGCAGATTCCGGTGTTCACGGTGGCGCTTGGATCGGAGACGGCGCCGGCGCGGGTGGCGCTGCGGCGGGCGACGCAGCCGGGCGTGGCGTTTGTGGGGGACATTGTGCCGGTAACGGTGGATCTGGATGCGCTTGGGCCGCGGGAGCGGCTGAAGGGCGCGCGGGTGGAGCTGGTGGATGAGGTGAGCGGCCAGGTGCTGGATGCGCGGGAGCTGACGGGCGGGGAGCCGGAGAATCACCGGCTGACGCTGACGACGCGGCCGCGGGGCGAGCAGGAGGCGCGGTGGATTGTGCGGAGCGTGCTGCCGGGGGGCGTGGGCAGCGAGGATGACCCGCTGAATCAGACGTTGAGCGTGCGTCTGCGGGTGATTGATCGGCCGATTCGGGTGGCGCTGGTGGATGGGTATCCGCGGTGGGAGTATCGGTATCTGAAGAATCTGCTGTTGCGGGAGCGGACGATCCGCTCGAGCACGCTGATTCTGTCGGCGGATCGGCGGTTCCTGCAGGAGGGAACGGATCCTTTGGCGGCGCTGCCACGGACGAAGGAGGAGTGGCAGCCGTTTGATGTGGTGGTGCTGGGGGATGTGCGGGCGGAGCTTTTGAGCGCGGAGCAGCAGGCGCAGATCAAGGAGCTGGTGGCGGAGAAGGGCGCGGGGCTGCTTTGGATCGGCGGGGCGAGCGCGACGCCGGGGTCGTATCGATCGACGCCGCTGGCGGATCTGCTGCCGTTCAGCATGGATGATTCGACGGACGCGGCGCGGCCTTATGCGGAGAGCGTGATTGTGTCGCCGGGGCCGGCGGCGGAACGGTTGGGGGTGCTGCGGTTGGGCGAGGGAGATTCGCTGGAATGGCCGCGGATTCTGAGTGATCCGGATGCGGGCTGGACGTCGCTGCGGTTTGCGCAGCGGATCGAGGCGAGTCGGCTGAAGCCTGCGGCGGAGGTGCTGGCGCGGGCGACGATGGCGTCAGCACCGGCGGGGAGCGCGGAGGCGACGCCGCTGGTGATCACGATGCGGTACGGGGCGGGGCGGATCGTGTACGTGGCGACGGATGAGATCTGGCGGTGGCGGTTTGGTCGCGGGGAGACGTTGCCGGAGCGATTCTGGCTGCCGCTGATCCGGCTGCTGGCGCGGGAGTCGCTGGTGCGGGGCGGGTCGGCGGCGTTGCTGGAGGCGGCGCCGGAGCGGGTGCAGGTGCAGCAGCCGGTGCAGGTGTCGCTGCGGCTGGTGGATCAGTCGCTTTTGGTGGCGCGTCCGGCGTCGCTGCAGGTGCGGGCGCGGGCGCAGGGTGCGGAGGGGGCGGCGGATCAGACGATCACGCTGACGGCGCGGGACGGGGCGGGGGAGAACGGCGGGCTGTACTCGGCGAGCTGGACGTTCGCGGAGGCGGGGGATTACGTGCTGACGCCGTCGGATGCGGCGCTGTCGGGGCTGAATCTGTCGGCCAAGGTGGAGGTGCGGGATCGGGACGATGAGCTGCGGGATGTGACGACGGATCACGCGGGGCTGGCGCGGTTGAGCGAGGCGAGCGGCGGGCGGGTGCTGAAGCCCGAGGAAATCACGAGGCTCTCCGAACTTCTCCCAAACCGCGAGATTCGGACGGCGGGGCCGTCGGCGATCGAGACGCTGTGGGACAAGCCGATCGTGTGGCTGGTGCTGGTGCTGCTGCTGGGTGCGGAGTGGATCGCGCGGCGGCTGATGCGGCTGGCGTGAGCGTGGGGCGTGCGGGCGTGCGGACCTTTGGGCGGGGCGTGCGAAAGAGCGAATCTGTTCGCACCCAATCCGGTAGTTCTCGTACAGTGCAGCGGGCGACGGTTCGACGGATCGAACGGTCGTCGGGTTCGGCGCGCTGCAAACGGACGGAGTTATGGCCAGCGAGCACCATTCATCCGCGGGACCGATCGAGCGGGCGCTTGGGGCGCTGCGGACGCGGATCCGGCTGTGGCTGGTGTTCGACCGGGCGACGGCGATCCTCGGGGTGACGTTGGGGGTGGCGATTGCGCTTGGGCTCTTGGACTTTGTGATCCGGATGCCGGGGGCGATGCGGTGGGTGGTGTTTCTGATCGGGCTGGCGTTTGTGATCGGGGCGTGCCGGCGGCTGCTGGTGCCGGCGGCGCGGTTCCGGCCTTCGCTGACGGATGTGGCGCTGCGGGTGGAGCAGACGGCGGCGGGCGAGAGCGTGCGCGGGCTGCTGGCGTCGGGGCTTGAACTGGCGAGCGCGGCGTCGCCCTTGTCGAAGGACGTGGTGACGCGGTCGCTGGAGGCGTTCGGCAGGCTGCGGCTGGGCGAGGTGGTGCGGCCGATCGGCGGATCGAAGCGGGGCACGACGACGCTGCTGGCGGCGGTGGTGCCGCTGGCGATTCTGTGCGTGGTGGCGCCGACGATGACGCTGATCGGGGCCAAGCGGGTGCTGACGCCCTGGACGGATGCGCAGTGGCCGAGCCGGACGGCGGTGCTGAACGCGACGACGGCGACGGCGCATCCGCTGAACACGGCGCTCCCGCTGCGGGCGCTGGTGACGCGGACGAATCGGGGCGTCGGTGACACGCGGGTGACGGCGAAGTATCGGGTGATCGTGGACGGGGCGACGGGGGCGACGGCGTCGACGGTGCTGTCGTCGCAGGGGCTGCGCGGGGATTCGACACCCAAGGGGGAGTTGTACGAGCGGCTGCTGGATGCGCGGTCGATCGTGGAGCCGATGCTGTCGCCGGGGGTGAAGAGCCCGCGGGCGACGCTGGAGTACTGGTTCGAGACGGCGGACGCGGCGACGGAATCGGCGCGGATCGAATTGGTGGAGCCGCCGGCGATCACGCGGATCGAGGCGACGATCGAGCCGCCGGCGTATGCGGCGGGATCGGCGCTGGGCGAGTTTGTGCGGGGCGTGAAGGATCTGGGTCCGGCACGGGGCGATGCGTCGTCGATCGCGCCGGTGCTGGCGGGTTCGGCGGTGACGCTGAAGCTGTCGCTGAGCAAGGCGGTGCCGATTCGGGAGGATGCGGCGTCGATTCGGAAGCTGCTGGGCGGGGCGGAGCCGCCGAGGAACGCGGTGCTGAGCGCGGCGGACGCATCGACGCTTGAGCTGCGGTTTGTGGCGGCGGATCCGCTGCGAGCGACGATCGCGGTCGAGGACGAGTTTGGGATTCTGAGCCCGGAGCCGGCGACGCTGCTGCTTGGAGTGGTGACGGACAAGGCCCCCACTGCGGCGGTGGTGCAGCCGGCGCAGGACGAGACGGTGCTGGCGAGCGCGGTGCTGGACGTGGCGGGCGAGGGGCGCGACGACGTGGCGTTGTCGCGGCTGTCGCTGGAGGCGCAGACGATGCGGGCGCGGGCGGATTCGCCGGGCGCGCCGCCGGAGGCGTCGGGCCAGCCGGAGTCGCTGGCGGCGATCGATCTAGCGGTGGACGCGGCGGACCCGCGGGTGGTGCGTGCGCCGGCGACAATTGAGCTGTCGCAGTACGGGCTGAAGCCGGGGGATGAGCTGCACCTGACGGCGGTGGCGCAAGATCGGTTCGCGCTGGACGGAGCGAGCCACGCGCCGGTGATCTCGGCGGCGCGGAAGCTGCGGATCATCAGCGAGGGTCAGTTCGTGGAGCAGATCCTCGCGGAGATGGCGGGTCTGCGGAACGCGGCGATGCGGCTGGACGCGGATCAGTCGCGGCTGCGGAAGGCGGCGGATGGGCTGGAGCAGGCGAACGGGAGCGAGCGGGCGGGCGGGCTGAAGAACGAGCAGGAAGCGTTGACGCAGCGGCTGAGCCCGCCGGCGTCCTTGGTGAAGAAGCTGGCGGAGCGGGTGGACAAGAACGCGCTGCCGGACCGGAATGTGCGGCAGATGCTGAGCGATGTGGGGGAGCTGCTGGACCGGGCGGCGGAGCGGTCGCGGGAGGCGTCGCGGGCGCTGGGCGAGTCGCGGGGCGCATCCAACGAGCAACCGGCGGACGCGGCGCAGGCGGAGCGGGCGCGGGCGGCGCAGAACGAGGTTCGGGAGGCGATGGGTCAGATCGCGTCGATTCTCGACCAGGGGAAGGACGGATGGGCGACGCGTCGCGAGGTGGAGAAGATGCTGGAAGACCAGCGTCGGCTCTCGGGCGAGACGCGTGATCTGGCACGGGAGACGGGCGGGAAGAAGGCGAGCGAGCTGACACCGGAGCAGCGTGCGGCGCTGGAGCGTCTGGCGCAGGCGCAGCAGGAGCTGTCGCAGCGGGCGCGGGCGGCGACGGATGCGTTGCAGGACCGATCGAAGAAGCTGGAGTCGAGCGATCCGGCGCAGTCGGACGCGATGAAGGCGGCGGCGGATGAGTCGGCGCGGGAGCAGCTTTCGGACACGATGCAGCAGGCGGGTCGGAGCGCCGGGGAGAACCAGACGGCGACGGCCAACGACTTCCAGCGCAAGGCGGAGCAGACGCTGGAGCGGATGCTGCAGGAGCTCGACAAGGGTGCGCAGCGGCGGGATGAATCGCTGCGGCGTCAGCTCGCGGATCTGGTGCAGCAGATCGAGGATCTGATGACGCGGCAGAGCGATGAGATCGCGGTGCTGGCGGACCGGTCGAAGCTGGCGGCGGGCGAGACGCTGGACGTGCGGCAGATCCGTCTGAACCAGGACACGATCTCGGTGACGGACTCGGCCCGCGCCGTGAAGGACGGCGGGGCGCCGATCGCCGATGCGCTGGACGCGGCGTCGAAGCGGCAGGAGAACGCGGTGCAGTCGCTGCGGCTGGACCCGGCGGATGAACCGGGGGCGGATCGGTCGCAGCGGGAGGCGTTGTCGCATCTGACGGACGCGCGGGACCTGGCGATGAAGCTGCGGGACCAGGCGGCACAGCGGGAAGAGGACCGCAAGCGCAACGAGCTTCGCAAGGCGTACGACGCGGCGCTGCAGGAGCAGATTGCGATCCGCGCGGATACGTCGGGGTTTGTGGGCAAGGAGCTGAGCCGTCGCGATCGGGCGGCGGTGCGTTCGCTGGGCGAGAAGCAGGAGCAGTTGCGGGGGAAGCTGAAGGAGCTGCAGAACCAGACCAAGGAGCTTTCCGACGAGGGCGTGTTCCGCTTCAGCCACGAGCGGATCGACACGCTGATGTCGCGCGCGGAGCGGGCGCTCAAGGACGGGGTGGCGACGAGCGGGGTGGATTCGTGGCAGGCGTCGAGCGCGAACGTGCTGCGGTCGCTGGTGGAGGCGTTGTCGCAGTCGCCGGATGAGAAGGACTTCCGCGAGTCGCAGGGCGGGAACGCGGGCGGCGGCGGGCAGAACGGCGGGCCGCGGCCGATCATTCCGCCGATCGCGGAGCTGAAGCTGCTGCGGGCGATGCAGCAGGACACGGCGCTGCGGACGCGTGCGTTGGCGGAGTCGCCGGCGCCGGATGCGGAAGAACTGGAAGAGGTGGGCACGGTGCAGCGCGATCTGGCGCGGCAGGGCACGGCGCTGATCAAGAAGATGAGCCAGCAGCAGCCGCCGGATGCGGCGAAGCCAGCGGCGGGACAGGGAGCGGGGCAGGAACCGGGGAAGGAACCAGAGCAGGCACCAGTGCAGGTCCCGGAGCAGGTCCCAGTGCAGGTC
>ERZ1066128.534-NODE-534-length-15039-cov-8.924653_pt1 | contig 15039 bp, 9 predicted proteins | sample MGYA00382775_ERZ1066128 | MGnify/ENA primary metagenome ERZ1066128 (study PRJEB33369, sample SAMEA5778358) | biofilm metagenome | biome: Industrial cooling water; feature: Water cooling tower basin; material: Biofilm | place: United Arab Emirates | collected...
CCTGCGGACCAGCATCGGTTCGCAGTTCCTGCGCGAGTACGAGCGCCTCATGACCGAGGTGAACGCGGGGCTGCAGTCGCTGCAGCCCACCGTGGCAGCCATGCCCGGCCAGCCGCGCGGCCTGACCGAGGCTGTCGGTGACACCGCCCAGTTCCCGCTGGACGCCAGCGGCCGCAGCCCGGCGCCGAACAACCCCCCGGCGGCGCCGCGGCAGGCGGCCCCGACCGGCGACCGCCCGCTGGGCGTGACCCCGCCGCCGCTGCCCAACCCCGAGCCGATGTCGCCCGGCGAGCGCGCAGGCCGCGACGAGGCGCAGGCCGAGCGCGGGCAGGCCACCGGCCCGCAGGCGGCTGCCCCGCAGGCCGCGGTACCGGCCACGACCCCCGAGCCGGCCGGCGACATCGCCGCGCAGCTGGCGGCCATGGCGAACCGCAAGTCCACGAAGGATGCCGTCTGGATTCCCGAAGGCACCCCGGTGCCGGCGCGGCTGCCGGCGGGCTCCATCGTGGTCAAGACCGCCGCCGGCACGCTGGTGACCACGAACAAGGGCAAGGCGGCCATGGCCCGCAAGGGCAAGCTGACCGACGCCAAGCTGGCGAAGATTCTGGGCTACACGGAGACCAAGCAGGAAGTCGCGGCCAGCGGCGAGCCGGTGGTTGTGCAGGCCAAGGACGAGAAGGGCAACGATGTCGCGTCGGCCGTCGCCAGCAAGGGCAAGGCGGCGAAGGCCAAGGCCGCGCTCAAGAAGCAGGCGCCGGGCGCCCGGGTGACGGCCACGACTCCGCAGGCCGCGCAGGCTGACCGCGCCGCCCGCCGCGCTGCGGAGGTCACCGAGGACGGCGAGGCCACCTCGCTCGCGGAGGCCACGGAGCTCGAGCTCGTCAAGGAGCTGGCCGCGGCCTACTCGACCAACAAGAACGCCCGCATCCGCGCCGCCCGCGAGAAAATCGCCGACGCGCTCGAGGCGCTTCCGACCGAGCGCGCCCGCAAGTCGGCGATGAACCGCATCGAGGCCGCGGCCCAGAAGGCCGGCCAGAAGGGTCAGAAGGGCCGCAAGGCCAAGCGCCCGGCCAAGACCGACGCGGACGAGGAGACCACTCCGGTCGTCGAAGGCGTCGAAATCAAGCTCGCCGACGAGGTGCCCGCGGCCGCGCCGCGCACGCTATCGTCGGCTGAGCAGGCACTGCTGTCGGTCATGCGCTTCCTGCACCCGAAGTGGGTCACGGAGTGGGAGGCCAAGGCCAAGAAAAACGCCGACGGCCAGACCCTGTCGCCGCTGGTGTACTTCCCGCTCAGCGACACCGAGCTGCGCGTGTTCGAGGACGGCTTCAAGCGCGTCGTCGCCAAGGAGTACCGCCGCTGGGTGATGCAGGACCTCGCCATCAAGGCGGGCAAGTCCCCCAAGGACCTGCTGACGTTCGCCAACTCCACGTCGCGCCGGCTCATCGAGTCGTTCATCGCCGGCGGCGTGACCATCCAGTCCGAGAAGCAGCTGCGCGCCCTCATCGCCGAAATCGCCAAGGCCGACAACGCCACGGTGATGGCCTTCCTCGGCCGCGACAACATCCGCCAGAACATCCGCGACTCGTTGGTGGCCAAGGCGATGGTGCGCGGAGGCGAGGTGTTCGCCGCGGTCGGTGACCCGAGCAAGCCCAACGATGTCGTCGCTGACTCGTTCGTCGGCCGCGCCATGCGTGGCACCGAGGTGTCCAATCCCATCGAGCCAGCGGCGCTTGGCGAAGGCACCGACGTGGGGCAGGTCCGGAACTTCCACCCGGACGGCAGCCTCGCACAGGTGCTCAACGAGTGGGCTGAACTGGTCGGCTTCGGTAGCCGCGTCCGTCTGATGACTACCGCCCAGCTGGCCACCATGGTGCCCAAGCTGGCGGGGAGCATCAGCCAGACCAGCTACGGCCGCTACGTCGAGGGTATCGACAGCGACGGCGTCCCGTTCGTCGGTATCGCCGTACGGGAGGACCTGCCTATCGAGCAGGCGCTCGAGGTGATTGCCCACGAGTTCGGTCACCTCGTCGAGAACGACATGCTGATGTCCGCCTCCGACGAGACCCGCGCCAAGATTTACGAGGCCTTCGAGCGGTGGCTCGCGGCAACTGACGGCAGCGTCAAGCGGGTCATCGGGTCGTCGTGGCCGGCACTGCTCAGCCAGACCGAGATGCGCAAGCTGGGCGTCGGCGACGCCAAGGCCAGCGAGTACCACGCCTCGTTCTCGGAGTGGTTCGCGAACAATGTCGCTCGCTTCATGCTCAGCGACGAGGCGCCGCGCGGCGCGGTGGAGAAGTTCTTCGCCGAAGTCGCGAAGATGCTCCGCAAGCTGTACGACTCCCTGACCGGCCAGTACGCCCCGGACCTGACGGTCGCGGAGTTCATGCGCAACCACGCCATCCCGATGGGTAATCGGGCCAAGCGCCGCCGTGTACCCACCATCAGCAAGGTCGCGGCCATGGAGGGCATCGCCGAGCCGGTGGCCCCGCCGGACCCGCTGCTCACGGCTACTGGCCGCGCTGCGGCGAAGCGGGCACAGGTCGTCAAGCCGATGCAGGACGCCGTGCGCGCCGCGCTGCGGGGGCAGTCGGCGGAGGCCGGGCGCCGCGCTGCGGAGGGTCTCAAGCCGCTCGCCACGGGCCGCCTGCGCGACTGGGTGACCAACGCCATCCTCAAGGTCTCGACCCTCCGCGACCTCAAGGTGCGTGCGAAGGGGTGGGGAGAATTCGGCAAGAACCTGTCCCGCTGGGTGGACCTGCAGCAGGAAATCCAGCAGCTCGCGAACAAGGCGCGTCGCGCCGGCGAGGACGCGCTTGAGCAGGCCAACCGCCTGTCCGCGGTGGAGCGCCAGAAGCTCGAGCGGATGATGCTGCTGGCCACCACGTCGCAGATTCACCCGGACGTGGCGTTCGACGACCCCAAAAACGCGCACCTCAAGGCCAAGGACGAGGACGTGTTGGCGGCCGCGAAGGCCGAGCACGCCCGCCTGCAGGCCACGTGGGACGAACTCGAGCAGGGCACCAAGGACGTATACCGGGCTCTGCTCGAGCCGCCGCGCGTCATGCACAAGGCGCTCATCGACGCCAAGCGCGACAACGTCAAGCGCACGCCGGGGCTCACCGCCGAGGCCCGCGCGCAGGCGCTCGCCTCGCTCGACGCGCTCGAGAACGAGACCCTGCAGGGGCCGTACTTCCCGCTGATGCGAAAGGGCGAGTACATCGTGTCCGCCCGCATCCCGTCGGTGCCCATCCTCGACGCTGAGGGCAACCGGTTCAAGACCGCCAAGGAGGCCAAGGCTCGCGCCGAGCGGGCACGCATCGAGAACCCGCACGCCAAGGTGACCGTCGACGGCGACAAGGAGTCGGGCTACATCATCAACGTGCTCGAGCGGGCCGTGTACTTCTTCCCCACCCTGCGCGACGCCGAGCTGGCGCGCCCGGCCATCGAGAAGGAAATCCGCGACACGCTCGACCGTATGGGCCTGCGCTACTCCGACGTGGAGATGGCTCTCGGCGACGAGCCGGTCATCACCAGCGTGCAGAAAAAGCGCGACTTCTACGAGGAGGAGAATCAGGTTCCCTCGCGCTACCTCGAGCACATCCGCAAGCTGCGCGACGAGAAGCAGCTCGACGCGAACACGTACCGGGCGCTCGAGGAGCTCTATATCCTCGCCAGCCCCGAGATGTCGCACCGCCGCACCTCGCTGACCCGCCAGAACATCCGCGGCGCCAGCGAGCACATGCTCGAGTCGTATGCCCACCGCCTCGTGGGTGCTGGTCACTCGCTTGCTGTCCTGCAGCGTGCCGTGGACGTGGACGCCGCGTGGAAGGGTATGAGCGACCAGCTCAAGCCGAAGGCGCGCAACAAGGACGCGGTGCTGTTCGCAGACGTGATGAACCGCCTGTACGAGGGCCAGAAGCTCGTGGCCGACCGCACGGCGGCGACCGGGTTCAACCGGTTCTCGAACATCGTCACCGACATCTCGTCGCTCTACAGCCTCGGTTTCTCGCCGGCCTACGTGATGATGAACGCCATGCAGCCGCTGATGGTCTCGCTGCCGGTCATCGCGGGCATGGTCAACGTCGAGACCGGTAAGTCCATTGGTCTGCGCGACGCGATGGCGGCCCTACGCGAGGCCTACGCCGGCGCCCCCAGCTTCTTCGGCAAGACGGGCATCCGCGACTTCGTGGCGGAATTCCGCAAGATGGCGGGCAAGGGGTCGCAGACCCGGCAGTCGATGGAGGAAGCCATCGTCGACCAGTTCGGCCAGAACGACGCCGAGCGTCGCCTGCTGCGCGACCTGCTCAGCCGCGGCACGCTGGACTTTGACTTCCTCAACAGCCTCCATGACGCGATGGGTGGCCCGCTCGAGAACCGGTTCTGGCGGCCGCTGCAGCGCATGGGCATGGCCCTGCCGCAGCAGGTCGAGTCGATGAACCGCGTCGTGACGGCGCTCACCACGTACCGGCTGGCCGTGTCCAAGCTGGGGATGGCGGCCAACGAGTCGACCACCTTCCAGTTCGTCGACACCGTCGTTGCCCAGACCCAGATGGACTACGGTCGCGTCAACCGCCCGCCGCTGTTCAACATGCCCGGCCTGTCCATCTTCCTGCAGTTCAAGATGTTCATGCAGGGCATGTACTCGCTGATGGTCCAGCAGGTCGCGCGCATCGTGAGCGAGCGGCAGCCGGGCGAGACCGACGCGCAGTACAAGGCGCGCCGCAAGCAGGGCATGCTGACCCTGTCGTACTTCCTGTCCACCCACGCGGCCGTCGGCGGCGCTGTGGGTCTGGGCCCGGTCTACGAGGGCGCGACGGCGGCGCTGGCGCTGGCGGCCAGCCCCTTCACCGAGGACGACGACTGGCTCGACAGCGAGCAGTTCGTGGAGAAACTTCTGCGGGACGCCGCGACCGACGTGCTGGGCGAGTCGGCGGGCAACCTGAGCACGGAGGTCATCCTGCGCGGCCTGCCGGCGATTGCCGGCGTGGACGTGGCCGACCGCATGGGTATCCCCCTGCTGTACGACAGCCGGTTCGCCAACGCCCGCGAGAGCGACACCCTCGGCACCACGGGCGAAAAGACCCTGCTGTACATGCTGGGTGCCCCCTACGCGAACTCCAAGCGCGTTCTGGACGGTATCGGCGCTGCCATGGACGGCGACTGGGCTCAGGCCTCGAAGGCGCTCCCTGCCTCGCTACGTGCGGTCGTGGGGGCATCGCGCTCGGCGACGCAGGGGCTGGTGGACAAGGACGGCGATGTCATCCTCGCGCCGGACAAGCTCAACCCGCTCGAGGTGGCGGTCATGCTCACTGGCCTGCAGACCACCGACGTGAGCCGGACCTACCGCCAGCGCAGCGCCGAGTACGGCGCCATGGGCCGCATCCGGGCGGAACGCGAGCGTCTGCTCAAGGACTACCGGACGGCCGACCCCGCCGACCGTCGTGCCCTGCTGCCGCGGGTACGCGAGTTCAACGCCAGCGTGCCGCGGCCGTTCCGCCTGCGCCCCGACCAGCTGCGCCAGTCGGTGAAGGCCAAGCGGGCCCGTGAGGCGGGCAAGGTGGGTAAGGACCTGCAGTCGGTGCGCGACGAGGTCCTGTAACGAAAAACCCCCGGCAGGTTGCCCTGCCGGGGGTAGTGCTGGTGGAGGCGTTCACCAGCGGGGACCCTCAGTCCCGGAACCGATGCTACCTGAGTGCCGAGGGGATTTCCACCGGCCCCGGGGGCATCTGGGGCGTCGCCAGCTTGATGTTCGCCGCACCGAGGACGGAAGGCTTGAAGGCCACCGCCTGCGTGCGGACCTGCTGCACCATGCCGTCGAGGAAGGTCATCATGCCAACCCGCTCGACGCAGCCACCCTTCGACTCCTCGCGCATCCACTCGAGCAGTGCCTTGTAGTTGCCGTTCTTGTCGCGGACGTAGTCTCGGAACACGTTGAGGGGCAGTACCACACGGTCGGGATGGAACCGGCCGCCGACGGTGCGTCCGCGGATTTCGCCGCGGTAGCGCCGGCCGGAGACCACCATCGTGTCGGAGTTGTTGCCGCCGACGATGGCGAAGTCGCCGAGGTTGTCGATGATGTAGTCGTTGATGAAGTCCATCGGCGTCCGGCGGTTCACCTCGAACTCGGCCTGCTGCTGCTCCCATTGCTCGCGCATCACGCGGATGACTGCCTGCCGGTCGAAGTTAAACCCCAGCGCGATGCCGAGGGCGCACCCGATGTCCACCAGCGCAGCGCATGCACTGCGGAAGCGGTCCGAGGTGTCAACGCTGACCTCGCGGTCCCACCACGAGATGCGGTCGGCGACGGTACGCTGCCATTCTTCCGGGCTGCGCTGCAGCAGGGCCCGCACGAGGCGGGGGCCGAGAAAGCCGTAGTTCGACCGCAGCTGCAGCAGTTCGACCTTGCGCTGACCCATGACCTCCGCAGGTACATCCAGCGGACGAAGGCGAAGCTCGAACACGCGTGCCGCTTCGGCGACGGCATCGCCTCGGAAACTCTGCAGCTTGTCGTGCACGCTGTTGTTCGAGGTGACGATAGTCGGGAGGCACCAGCGGGTCGCGCTGGTATGCAGACGGCTGTCAGAGGTCAGGCGGTGCTTCTCTCGACCCTGCGTGATGGTGTAGACGTAGTCGGAGAGGGCCTTGCCCTCAACGTTGGTGAACTCGTCGACCACCATCGGCAGGTTGCCCACCACCGAGGCCAGCTTGAACGTCGCGTTCGCCGTGTCGCGGTAGTCCTTGCGTAGCTTGTTGGGACTGCCCCACACGGACAGCACCGCATCGCAGAGCGTGGATTTACCCACGCCGGACTCGGGCGAGTAGGCGTTGAGCATCACACCGTCGATGCCGGTGAACACCATGAGCGGAGCCGCCAGCGACAGGGCGAGGACCGCCTGCCGCTCCGGGCCGGCATCGAGGCAGACATCGAACGCCCGCCGCCACGCGACCTCGTCGCCGGCTTGGTGGTAGGCCTCCATCTCCTCCGGGGCCGACGCCGGGCGGACATGCTCGGAGCCGGACTTGGTGTACAGGGTGGTTCCGAGCACGAACGCCGAACGGTCGTCGGTCCAACCGCAGCGCGCGGCAATCTGGTTCGCGGCTCGGATTCGCTGGAACTGCGCGAGGAACTCGGGCATGAACTTGTCCTGCAGGTTTTTCACGTCGGTGCTGCCCATGTACAGGCCGTGGGCGATGAGCAGCTTATTGAACGCGCGGGCTTCGGCGAGGTCGGAGTTGCTCGCCTCGACGCGCACGTAGCCGTCGGTCGCGCGGTCGAACGTGATGGCCGTGATGCTCTGCTTGCCCATGCGGTCGAGCAGGCGCTCGGCGGCAACGATGCGGTAGCTGCCCATTGCCTTGTTGTACTGCTTCTTCTGCATCACGCCGTTCGCGTCCGGCTCCTCCACCACGACAACCGAGTGGGGGATTCCGTTGATGATGCTGAGCTTGCTGTTCAGGCGCCCGTCGACGACGGCGATGGTCGGCGACGCAGGGTCGATGAGGAACACGCCCTGCTGGATAGGACCCGTCGTCGCCACCGGGGGGAACCCGCCACTGCTGGGGCATGCAGCAGGGGCGGCCGGTGGCGACGGCGGGGTGACAGGAATCGCCGGTGCATCATCGTGCACGGGGGCGGCGCGTCCGAGGACGACCGGCGACTTGATTGTGGCACGAAGCGGGCACGAAGCGCACTCCGGCATGCCCGCGCCGCCGAGGGTGCTGCAGGTCGGCGGCTGGTAGTTCTGGCGCTTGACCTGCGCCCACTTCATCTCGAGCGCCTCGCGGCTGTAGCCGGGGTGCCCCTGCGACAGCGCGTGGGCGACGCGCAGCTTGGCCTCGTCCGGTTCATTGGACTGGTGCACGAGGTCGAGCGCCATCTTCCAGAGGGGCTCAGAGCAGGTTGCGCCGCCGGTGCGCAGCATCGCCCCCATGCCGGGGCACTGGGTGAGTACGCCGCGCAGGTTGTAGGGTGGGTACTGGTCCGCACCCAGCTCACCCTTAGAGGCGCTGAGCAGGGAGGTGGGCACCATGGCAGCCATTGGCGTCACTGCGCCGAGCAGCTGCTGCAGTTCGGCCGGGGGCGTGGCAGGGCCTGCGGTGAGCAGGCGCACCGGCTTGCTGCCGCCGCGCTTGAAGTTCACCGAGCCGGGCAGGCGCAGGATGCGCGCCGCGTCGCAGGTGGTGGTCGTGTCCACGGCCAGACCAAGCGCCTCGGCCCGGACCTGCAGCGCCTCGGACATCGCCCGCCACTGCTCGAGCCGGACGTTCTCGGTGAACGGCCAGTACGCGTGCAGGCCATAGCCCGAATCGACCAGCCACGGCCGGGGCATCCCGGAGGCCGTGAGAAACGCCGCGAGCGCGGCCGCGCCGGCTCGCTGGTCGGGGTAGGGCTTACCCTCGCCGCAGTCGATGTCCACGCGCAGGCAGCGGTGCCAGCGGGCGGCGTCGGCCACGCGCTTGAGCTCGCCCGCGTTCGGGCCGGAGGCCACCGGCTCGTACGCGCCGACGGCGAAGTACACGTCGGCGTTCTTCCGCTGGAACGCCCATGTGGCGAAGCTGAGGAAGTCGTCGACCTCCTCGAAACCAAAGTCGCGCTGCACCGGTCGCCCGTCCGGCATCATCGCCAGCAGGAACCACCAGCCCTGAGCCGGCAGCACTGCTTGTAGGAAATCTTTCGTAGTTTGCATCCCGTCCCCCAGAGACAGCGACGTGGGGGAGGTTTCCCTCCCCCACTACCCAGAGCGTACCGCCGTTTCAGCCGCCCAGCAGGCGGTCAACGTCGCTCAGGAACGCCGCATCGGCGGGGACGCCACCAGCGGCAGCGGCCGGCGGCGGGGCAGCGCCGACGCCCGGGGGCGGCTGGAACTGCGGCGGGGCCGCCTGCGCGGCCGGGGGCGGCTGGAACTGCGGCGGGGCCGCCTGCGCGGCCGGCGGCGCGTAGGTCGCCGGAGCCGGCGCAGGTGCCGCGTAGGCCGCGGGGGGAGCCGCCGGAACGGGCGCCGCGTAGGCGGCCGGGGGCGGGGTCTGCGCGGGCGCCGCGTAGGCGGCCGGGGGCGGGGTCTGCGCGGGCGCCTGCACGACGCTGGTCAGGCCGCTGGGGACGGCGCTGGCGGTGATGCCCGCGGGCAGGGTGGCGGCGGGGGCGGGGGCGGGGGCCGACACGACGCCCGAGGCCAGCACGTCGGCCACGTGGGGGCCGTCGCGCAGGGCGGCAATCTTGGCGCCCTCCTCCTCGGTCAGGACGCGCAGCGGGGTCAGCACGAGCTGCGGGTGGGCGGTGGCGGCGTCGAACGAGATGCGGGTCACGACGGCGCAGTAGGGCACGCCGGCCGCGCGCAGGTTCTTCTCGTACTCGGCCACGGCGCGCAGCGACGCCGGCGGCACGCGCAGCAGCATCACGCCGCCGAACTTCTCGTTGTCGATGTCGTCGGCGAAGGTGATGGCCAGCTTGCGGGTGTCTTGGCAGGCCTTGCCGCGCGAGCCGTTGTCGCTGACCTTGCTGCCGAAGATGTTCATCGGGCAGGTCGCGCACTCGGCGTGCACGGGGGCGGAGACCATCGGCCGCACGCCGTCCTCGGAGAAGCAGTCGGGCTGCTCGTTGGAGCCTTCACGGAACGAGTCCTTGTAGTAGGTCTTGGACAGGTGCGCGTTGCCGCGGATGATGATGCAGTCGAGGAACGGCGACGCGTACGTGGTGCCCTGATGCACCACGGTGAGCGGGTGCTCGACCTTGTTGTGGCGGATGCGGAACGCCTTGCCCTTGATGGACACGACGGCGAACGCGGAGCCGACGTTCTCGGAGAGCTCCGAGCCCACGTCGACCTGACGGAACACGGAGGGGAGGTTGGAGGTGTCGAAGGGCAGCTTGCCCCCGGCGAACGGCAGGATGTTGGACATGGTGGACCTCAGTGGTGGTTATGCTTTACGGAACCCGACGACGTACGACTGGCTGGCGCTGACGCCGGGAGGCAGCGTGCCATGCTTCTCGATGTACTCCTCGACCGCAGACTTGGCGCACCGCTGCTCGAGCAGGTCCATCTGACCAGTGTTGATGCAGTGCTGGAAAAACTGCGGGCCGTCGCTGACCTTGAACGACTTGGCGACGCTGTAGTACGCCGTGCCGAATTCGGTCCGCATCGACTCTATGCCTTGGCTCCGCAGGTAGTCAAGGACGACTCCCTCGAGCCTGTCCATGGCGTTCTTGTAGGGCTCGAGCTCCGCCTTGTGACGGTCGGAAATCTCCTTGACTTTCGCCCGCAGCTGGATGTACTTCTGCGTCAGCTCGGCGGGGGTAGCCGCTGCGGGTGCTGGTGCTTGTGCCGACGGCGCCGGCGGTGGGATGGTGCTCATAGAATCGCCTCCAATTCTTGTCGCTGGAACATCTCGAGGAGCAAGCCCTGCAGTTCTGCACGGCTGTTGAGTCGCTGGTACACGCGCTCCTCGACGCGCGTGCCTGCGAGGTTGACGATGAGCTGGCTGTACTTCTGGCCCGGTCGCGTGATGCGCGCGTTCGCCTGCTCGTAGATTTCGAGCGACGGCGGCGGGCCGTACCAGACAATCGTGCTCGCCGCCGTGAGTGTCAGGCCATGCGACATGCACGCCGGATGCGCCACGATGACGTGCGGGTCCTGCGAAAAATTAAACGAGGTAAAAATCTGGTCCCGCTGCCCCGCGCCCACGTCACCGGACACGACCGCCGTAGACCACCGCGACGACAGGTACTTCGCCACACGTTCGAGGCTCGACTTGTACGGCATGAACACGATGGTCTTGCTGTTGCTCTGCTCGATGGCATCAGCCAGTGCCTCGAGCCGCGGCGTGGCGTCCAGTTCATGCGCCCGGTGGTCAATGGTGTAGACCGTACCTAGCGCAATTTGGACCAGCTTGTTCAGGCGGTCCGCTTCGTTCACCGCCTTGATGGAGCCGGACGCAACCATGGCTGCGCACTCGCGAGCCATCTCGCGGTACATCTTTTCCTGCTCCTGAGTCAGCGGAGCAGGCACGGTGATGGTCTGGCACGGCGGCAGGTCGTAGCAGTCGTCGCGCGTGAACCGCACCGCCGGCTGCATCAACGCGAAAACCTTCTCGGTCGAGTCCTTCTTCGGGATGTACTTGAACTCGGTGATTTTCGTCATCGTGTGGTCGCGGAACTGCCGGAACGAAAACTTCATGGCCGGCGGGTTCACGAGTTTGACCTGCCCGTAGGCGTCGGTCGGCCCGTTCGGTACGGGCGAACCAGTCATGCCAACAACCACGCGGGCCTTGCGGGCCAGCTGGTTGGTGACCTTCCAGATGTCTGTCTTTGGCTCCTTGTACTTGGTCAGCTCGTCGAGGCAGAGCATGTCGATGTCGCCACGCGCGAGCAGCTCCGGGAGAATCACCTTCACGCCGTCGTGGTTGATGATGTACACGTCCGCCGGCTCCGCGAGCGCCTTTAGCCGCTTCTCGCGCGAGTGCCCGTAAAGCACCTGCGCAGTGAGGTGGGGGAACACCGTGATGACCTCGCGCTTCCACGTCTGGTGCAGCGTGGACAGGGGGGCGCACACCAGCAGGCGCTGGGCGGCTCCCTGCTGCCGCAGGTAGTCGTACGCGAAAAGGATTGCGCGCGTCTTGCCCGTACCCATGCCGTTGAGGATGAACGAGCGAGAGTTCATCGTCACCATCGCGGCGGTGATGCGCTGGGCGTCGAACGGCTTGCTTCCGGCCCAGTCGTAGTGCTGCAGGATGGGCGGGGGCACGTTGTAGCCAAGGTTCCGAAGGACCTTGGTCTCCTCGAGCGAGTGGGGGACGATGGCGTACTCGCGACCATCGCGCACCAGCTTCTTGGCGTGCGGCACCAGCGTGTCGGTGCGCCCGTCGCAGGGCACGATGACGTGGCCGCGGTATAGGACTGGTTGGGAACTCACTGCGGACCCTCACCGAGCGTTTCTTGGAGCCATGTCAGGAACACCTGCAGGGACTCCTCGCTGTCGACGATGAACACCGCGGCGCCAGCGTGCGCCAGCTCCGCGATGGTGACCTTCTGCCGCGTCGTCAGCCGGTACGAACCGTCCGGCGCCTTGATTTCGCCATAGAACGGCTTACCAGCGACCACGCCGTCGAAGTCGAGGCGGTCACCGCCACCGTATGCGGTGCCGGCGTTGAACCGATACCACACCGGGGGAAGTTTCAGGGTGCGCGAGGTGTACCTGTCGAGCACCTTCGCCATTTCGCGCTTGATGCGCTGCTTAAACCGGGTCTCCGGGGTAGCCATGTCAGAGGCCCGCCGCGTCGAGCATCGCCTGCCACTCGGGCGGCGTCGTGTCGTGGTCGTGGAACACCAGCTCGGTGCCGTACTCGGGGTGACCATGAATCTGCAGCATTTCCTGCAGCGACACGAACACCGAGGTCGAGCGCATCGCGGTGCGCCAACGCAGGACGCACGTACCATCGGTGAACACGACCCCCTCGAATTGCGGCTGGTCGTCGGGGTTTCGCTGCGCCTCGGTGTGGGTGCCGCGCTCGGAGATGTTGCGGCGATATGCGGTGAACCGACGAATGTCAGTCATGTCAGGACTCCGGGTTGGTGTTGTGGGGGCAGGTCTTAACCGGGCAGAACCGGCACAGCGGGTTCGGCGTCGCCGGCCACTCGTCGGTCTTGACGGCCAGCGTGAGGCGCTTCACGCGCGGGAGGAAGTTCCCCCAGATGTCCGGCACCTGCTGTCGCGTGAACGTGTAGGGCACCGTGGCGTTGTGGTGGATGAACATGTACGCCGAGCGCACCGTGTTGACCGCGGGGAAGTGCTGGAAGATGAGGCCGGCGGCCAGCTGCATCTGGTCGGGCTCGTCCTTGACCTTGCCGGTTTTCCAGTCGGTCATGACCGCGGTGTCACCGATGACGATGAGCAGGTCGGCCACCGAGCGGACCCACGCGTTGTCCCAGTCCTTGAAGCTGCACGGCTTGTACGCCTCGGTGAGCGCCATCTGGAACTCGGAGTAGAGCTCGCCCTTGGCCGAGCGGAACTTGTCGAGCATGGGCTGGAACTTCTGCAGCGTCGCCGGCAGGGGGCTGCGGCCCTTGAGGTAGTAGTCGAAGCACTTGTGCTCGTCGTCGCCGCGCATGTTGAACTTGTTCGCGTCGCTGAACGTCTTGGCGATTTTGACCGCGTGGTACTTGCGCGGGCAGTTCTCGAACATGCTGAGGGCGGAGTAACTCCATGCGACGGGCCGGGCCATTAGTTCACCACCCACTTCATCTCGTGGTTGTATCGCCCGCTCTGCCCGAACAGGCGGAACGGGAGGGTGCCGGGGCACTCGAGCAGCAGCTGGGAGTTGTTGAACGGACCGCCGGAGCACGAGTGCCACGACTTCTTGACGCGCACGGCAAAACGCCGCGCTGGCTTGCGCCGCTTACGGATGGTGGTCATTGCGGGTGTTCTCCTCGGCTTCGGTGAGGTATCGCATCTTGCCGCCCTTCGAGCACTGGACGACGCTCAGTGCTTCGGTGGTGGACAGCGCGGGGAATACGAACTGCAGCTTGGCCCACTTGCCTTCCCAGCCAATCTGCAACTTCGCGTTGTGCTTCTTGAGGACGGCGTCGAGGTCTGCGCGCAACTCTGCCGCGGCGAAGGCAAGCTCCGCACGCTCGGCAGTCAGGCGCCTCGACGGCGCATCGGCGCGAGGGGCGCTCGCGCGTGTGGATTTTTTCATGGTTGTTCGCCTCGGTAAAAGCAGGGTGGCCGTCGTTGGTCCGGCCACCCCACCCCCCTGTTACGGGTTCAATCCTACCCCTTTCGAGGCAGGCGTCAAGTAGCTACTTGCAGTCCGCGTAAGACCGCCCCAGATGGGTCTCGCAGCCCAGCGGGATGTCGGGCGCCCACTCCGGCGCGACCGTCATCTGCTGCTCGACCCACATGATTGCTTCGGCCTCGTCAACGCTGTCCGGCACGAGGAAAAGAATCTCGTCGTGCACCGTGCCGACCACGCGGAACCGCGGGGCGATGCGGAGCATGGCGCGCTTCATGAACAGGGCAGCGACGGCCTGCGTGATGTTCTCCACGAGCTTGCCGCCGTAGAGCTTCGTGGTCTCGGTGCGACTCGGCCCGCCGTTGGGGTCCTCCTTGATGCGGTCGTACACCCACTCCATGCCGCGGTCGCCAGCCTGCTGGCGCAGGTTCGGGTAGTAGAGGTACACGCCGTCGGGCAGCAGCACGCAGCCGCCCTCGACGCGATACGGGCCGATGGTCGTCGACATGCCCGCGGCGATGTACGGAATGGCGTCCTGTGCCTTGCGCCAGAAGGCGCGGATTTCGGCGTGGGTCTCCCGGTACAACTTCACCGTGCGCTCGGCGAACGCGAAGCTCTCGTCGACCAGCGGGATGCCGTACTTGCGCGAGTCGACCTTGAGCATGTGCCAGAACTTCTCGGCACCGCACTGGTATCCGCAACCAAGCTCCGCCGTCTTGCCGACGAACCGCTCGTTGGCGTGCGCATGCTTGTTGACCTCGAAGCCGAAGATGGGCGTAGCCATGCGCGAGTACACGTCGCCGCCAGAGCGCAGCAGGTCGAGGATGTCGGCCTGCCCGGCCTGCCACGCGTTCGTGCGAAGCTCAATCTGACTCAGGTCGGTGGCGCCGAGCTTGAACCCGGGCGGGGCCTTGATGGCGTCGCGCAGCGGGGACTTGCCGCCTTTGGGGTTGCGGGGAAGGTTCTGCAGGTTGATTTTGTCGGTGCCCGCCCACCGGCGAGTGTTGCGCGCACCAGCGAAGTCGAGCGGCACCGGCAGCGGCCCGCGCTCAGAGATGCCGATGAAGCGGCGTAGGCGCCCCTCGAGCAGGGAAGTCTTGAGCGAGAGTCGGGCATCGACCAGCGCGGCAACGTCCTCGTTGTCCGATTCGAGCAGGTCGACAAACTCCACGTCCTGCTTGGAGAACGCGAACACCTCCATGGGGCTGCCGTCGGCGTTCTTGCGCTTGGGAGACAGCTTCATGGGTGGCTCCTGCCCGAGCTGGCGCAGCAGGTCTGCGAACTGTCCATCGGAGCGCAGGGACTCCATGC
>ERZ1066128.536-NODE-536-length-15030-cov-12.186177_pt1 | contig 15030 bp, 15 predicted proteins | sample MGYA00382775_ERZ1066128 | MGnify/ENA primary metagenome ERZ1066128 (study PRJEB33369, sample SAMEA5778358) | biofilm metagenome | biome: Industrial cooling water; feature: Water cooling tower basin; material: Biofilm | place: United Arab Emirates | collected...
GCAATGCCGGCGCGCACGGGATTGAGATCGACGTACGCCATGGCAGCGGCCAGCGGCGCGTATGTTGGGCGAACGCTTCAGATGACCTCAGAGTTTTCTGACACTCCGATCCGGCTGGCTCGATAACTGAAAATGCGGACCATGGGTCCGCGTACCAAGAAGCAGCGCCGACCGGGAACCGAGAACCGGCTGGGTCGATAACCGAAGATGCGGACCATGGGTCCGAGTACCATCAGATGCGGACCATGGGTCCGCGTACTAGAAGATGCGGACCATGGGTCCGCGTGCCAAGAAGCAACACCAACCGGGAACCAAGAACCAGGAACCGCCGCACACCGTCTGAGGGTTTCTCCGGATCGTTCTCGCTGCGCCGTATGCCGATGCTGGCACCGTGCGCTGATCAAAGGGGCAGCGACACATTCCCCACTAGACAAAAGCGAGAACATCCATGAATACGCAAATCAAATCACTGTTGGCTCTGAGTCTGCTTGGCCTGGCCGCGAACGCCAATGCGCAGGTCAACTGCTGCACCTTGCCGAACCAGACGATCTCTACCGTCATCAACGCCGATGTCAGCGCGCTCAATTGCTCGTGCACCATCGCCCGTACGGCGAACATCAATGGCAACGTTGAGCAGATCGGCGACGGCACGCTCACGGTGCGCGGCATCGTCAACGGCGGCGTGTCGGAATCGGGCATTGGCAACCTCGTAGTCGACCGCGGCACGATCGGCGGCGATTGCGTGGAAGCCGACAACGGCAACCTTGTTGTACGCGCCGGTTCTTTCGTCAACGGCGCGTTGTTCGAAGCCGGCGCTGGTGGTGTCAACGTCACCGTTGGCGTCGATGGCCCGACCAAGGGCAATATCGAGGAGACCGGCGCCGGCGCGGTGACGGTGAGCGTGCTGGGAGGCGCTTATGAAGGTGGCATCCTTGAGCAGGACGCGGGCTCGGTGAGTGTCTCGGTGGCCGCTGGCGCCGTGTTCAAAGGCGATATTGACGAGAATCTCGATGGCAGCGTTAATGCCACGGTGGAAGGCTTGTTCGAAGGCAACGTGATTGAGCGCTGGACGGGCGACTTGTCGACCGACGGTGCCGGTCAGTTCAAGGGCAACTCCGAACACGAATTCCCGGGTCTTTGCAGCAACACCATCGGCAACTTCGAGGGCTCGGCCTGCGTGCTGCTGTAAGCGCTGGATCGCAGTAACGTTTGAAGAAAAGGCGCCGCGGTTGCGGCGCCTTTTTCTTGCTGCGCTTACTCGAACCTGTCCACGAACTAGCTGCCGTTGCTGCTGCAAGTGAGCGGAATGCCAGTTTTCGCGATGCGCATGGCGTCGAGGAAAATGGCACAGCAGAGCAACTTCGATCGCAAGCGATGTGCGGGACGAGTGTGGTGTCCCCAGAGCACTTTGAATTATTTCCGCGTCTTTCGACCCGAATGCTGCGTTGCCTTTAGCCCGTCGGCGCAGGCGCCGGGCGTTCGGTCATCGCGCGGCATGCCGCGCGAGCCGATCGTCCTCACGGTCGCCATGGCCCTCAAGCTACGCTGCTAACGACCGTCTCGGCTGTAGTTACCGACGCGCGCCATTGCGCAACAACTCCCGCGCCGCTGCGCGCGTGGCATCGGTGATATCAATGCCGCCCTGCATGCGCGCCAGCTCGGCAATCCGCTCGTTTTCATCGAGCACATCCACTTGCGATTGCGTGGTGTCGCCCTGTACACGCTTGCTGACCCGAAAATGCTGATGGGCGCACGCCGCTACTTGAGCCAGATGCGTGACGCATAACACCTGACGCTGCGCGCCTAGCGCGCGGAGTTTGCGGCCTACGATCTCGGCGATGGCGCCACCGATACCCGAGTCGACCTCGTCGAAAACCAGCACCGGTGTGTCGTCGAGCGCAATCGTCGCCACTTTGATGGCCAGGCTGATACGCGCCAACTCGCCGCCCGATGCGACTTTGCGCAACGGCCGTGGCGGCTGACCAGGATTGGCGCTGACCAGGAATTCCACTTGCTCATCGCCGCTTGGGCGAGGTGCGCCGTCGGTCGCCTCGAAAGCGCATTCGAAACGCCCGCCGCGCATGCCGAGTTCAGCCATCAGCGCCGAGATCATGGTTGCCAGATTAGCCGCCGCCGTGCGGCGTTTCTGACCGAGCGCGGCGGCAGCGCGACGATAGGATTGAATGGCAGCGTCGCGATCGCGCAAAAGCTGTTCCAGCCGTTCGCCGGCAGCCGCAGCGTTCTGCACACGGCGCTCCAGGTCGCCGGCGAACGCGGCCAGTTCCTGTATCGGTGTGCGGTGCTTGCGCGCCAGTGCGTGTAAACGGGCCAGTTCGGTGTCGACCTCTGCGAGTTTTTCCGGATCGATATCGAGCGCATCGCGGCGATCGCGGATCTCGTGGGTCGCATCCTGGAGTGCGATCGCTGCGGTCTCCAGTTGCGACACCAGCGCACTGAGTTCCGGATCGATCGCTGCGAGGCGCTGCAAGTCGTTCGCTGCGCGCCGCACCAGGGTCAATGCCGTGACGTCCTCGTCGCCGCCGAGTTGCGCTTCGATCTGGCCCAGTCCCTGGATCAGCTCGCCCGCGCTGGCCAAAACACGATGCTGCTGTTCCAGATTCGCGATGTGGGACGGGTCGAGCGAGCCAGCGCGCAGTTCCCGCAATTGGTGGGTGATGAATTCGACCAGTTCGGCGCCATCACTGTGCCGCAGCCGATCGATTTCGGCATCAAGCGCGCGTACAGTGTCCGCCGCCGTCGCTACCGCCTGCCGCTCGGCGCGCGCCTGGGCGAAGTCATCGAGCAGGTCCAGCTGATGGCTACGTTGCAGCAAAGCCTGATGCTCATGCTGTCCGTGGATTTCGATCAGCAATGTGGTCAGGTCGCGAAGCTGCTGCTGCGTTGCGGCGCGACCGTTGATGTAAGCGCGCGAGCCGCCGTCCGCCTTTACGATGCGACGCAGCAGCAATGCGCCGTCGTCGTCGAGGTCCTGCGATGCGAGCCAGAGGAGCGCTGGGTGTGCCGGCGGCAGTTGTAGCTCGGCGGACACTTCAAGCTTCTCCGCGCCCGATCGCACCGCGCCAGAATCGGCGCGCCCGCCGCTCGCCAGACCCAACGCGTCGATCAAGATCGACTTACCGGCCCCGGTTTCGCCTGTGATCGCCGTGAAGCCTGGAGCGAACGTGAGATCGACGCGGTCGGCTACGGCTAGATCGCGGATCGATAGGGCGGTGAGCATGGGGTGTAAGGGGTCGTATTGACTGGGGACATGGAGTGGGATTGTGTGGGCCATCCGGGCCCACGTCCTTGCGGGACTCGCTTCGCTCGCGCTGCTAGGCGGATTTGAAATGGCGGAAGGGGTGGGATTCGAACCCACGGATGGTTTCCCATCGCCGGTTTTCAAGACCGGTGCCTTAAACCGCTCGGCCACCCTTCCGTTTGTTTGCGTTGCTTGAGTCGAGTAGTTGCCCCAACACTTACGTAGCAGCGCGTTGCTGGAGTCTACAAGTTGGCTCCCGGCCCGCGAGCATAGCTCGCGGTCGTTCATCGCTGTGTGCGCATGCGCCGACTTGCGCTTCGCGCAACCGCGCTTCACCCCGTTTTCAAGACCGGTGCCCTAAACCGCTCGGCCACCCTTCCGTTTGCGTAGCTTGAGTCGAGTAGTTGTCCCAACACTCACGCAGAAGCGCGTTGCTGGAGTCTACAAGTTGGCTCCCGGCCCGCGAGCATAGCTCGCGGTCGTTCATCGCTGTGTGCGCATGCGCCGACTTGCGCTTCGCGCAACTGAAACGCGCCGGAGTCTACACGCGCCGACGTCGAGCGATACATTCAATCCGTGACACGGCTGCAATCGCATCGCAACACGCATGCAGCACGCTGTAGGGCCGAAGATCAAAAAAGAAGCGACCATGTTGTCTTCTGATCGCCAGAACGCCGACGATCTCACTGCGCTGCAGCGACTGGGGGCGGTATTGGTACCCGCGATTGTGGTTGCGCTGATTCTGGTGGCCGGTGCGGTGATTTTCTGGCAAACGCGGCCGTCACCGGATGAGCGCAGCGCGCCGGACGTACCGATGGCTGGGCGGGCGCCGGTTGCGGCCAATGAGAGCGCCGACTGGCTCAAGCGCGCGGGCGATGCGTTGAACGAACGGCGCTTGATCTCGCCAGCGGGCGACAATGCGATCGAGTTTTACTTGCGCGCGGCCGATGAGCCGGCGCTTGAGGTGGCCGCGCGCCAAGCGCTTCTGGAATTGATTTCTCCGGCGGTCAGTGAGGTTCGCGCGACCATCGCCGCGGGCGAATGGGAGGAGGCGGAGCGTGAGATCAAGTTGCTGCAGCAAATGGATGTCAGCGAGTTACGTTTGAGCGATATCCGTCGCGCTTTGGCAGATGCGCGTGCTGCCGAAGCCGCCGCGACGTCGCAGACCACTGAGACCCAACCGCAGGTGCCGGAAACAGCCGAATCAGTTGCCACTCCCGTCGACGCGCAGCCAATTCCCAGAGATGCGGCGCCGGCCGAGCCGCGCCCCGTTCTGCCGCGCCCGACGGCAGCGCCCGTGGCCGCCGCGCCAGAGTCCGAAGCCGAAGCCGAATCCGAAGCCGAATCCGAAGCCGAAGCCGCGCCCCAACCCGTGCCGGAACCGCCGACAACCCGAACCGGACCGGTGGTCGTCGAGCCTGTTCAAGTGGCCGACGCCAAGCCTGCCTATCCGCCTGCGGCGGCGCGGCGACGTATCGAAGGTGTTGTCGAACTAGAGTTCACCATCGGCGTCGACGGCAGTCTGTCGGATGTACAAATCGTGCGCAGCGAGCCGCCGGGCGTTTTCGATCGCGAGGCGATGCGCGCCGCGATGCGCTGGCGATTCAAGCCAAAAACCATCGACGGCGAACCCACCGAGACGCGCGGTCGCAAGTCCTTGAGCTTCAGATTGGGCGCCGGCTGACGCAGTTGCCGAGGCACGCGCGGCGCAACCGGACGAGCTGTTGTCGATTTGTCTTTCACAGTCCTCTAGACTGATTGCTTCCCCTGTCGATGCCTCGGAGTTCGGGTATGCGCGTGATGATTGCCGTTGTGGCCGTTTTTTCGATGTGGTCAAGCGCGGCAGTCGCGCAGGTGAAACCTGAAGACGCTATCCATTACCGTCAGGCGCAGTTCTCGGTGATTCTCTGGAACTGGATGCCCATGAACGGCATGGTGCGTGGGCGCATCCCATTCGACGCCAAAGAGTTCGCCAAGCGCGCCGAGCGCGTGGCCGCAGTGGCGCCGCAGTTGCTGGAAGGATTCCCGTCGGGCTCAAATGCGGGCGCCGAGACCGAAGCTAAGGCAGAGATCTGGGCAAGCTTCGCCGATTTCACCGCCAAGATGAAATCCTTCGAACAAGCATCCGCGGCTCTGGCGACCACCGCCAAGGGCGGCGATGAGGCTGCCATCAAGGCGCAGTTTGCGAAGGTCGGCGAATCGTGCAAGGCCTGTCACGACAAATATAAAGCCGAATAGTGCCTCAGCTGACGCGCTGCACCGCGTAGCGCGCCAACTGCTGGAGCGCCTCGTAGCTGGCGGACGGTGCGAGTTCCGGCAATGAAGCGGTCGCCTGGTGAGCGTAATCCGTTGCGCGCGCCAGGCTGGCATCGAGTGCGTCGGTCGAGCGGATGACAGCCAATACGGCCGGGAGCGCGGATCGATCCGCGTTGCGCAAGGCGTCTCTGATCGCCTCGACTTCGGATGCGGAGCCGCGCAATTGCGCCAGAATCAATGGCAGCGTGGTCTTGCCCTCTGCCAGATCGTCGCCGACGTTCTTGCCGATATGGCCGACATCGCCAACGTAGTCGAGCACATCGTCGGCGATTTGGAAGGCGATGCCGAGCGCCATGCCGTAGTTGTACATTGCGCGCTGTGCGCCTTCATCTGCGCCTGCGCTCATGGCGCCCAGCTGGCACGCGGCGGCGAACAAAATCGCAGTTTTGCGGCGGATGACGTCGAGATACTTGGCTTCGGTGAGATCCGGATCGCCCATGTGCAGCAGCTGCAGCACTTCGCCTGCGGCAATAGCGTTGGTGGTATCGGCGAGCAACTTCATGACTGCCATGCGATCGACGCCGACCATCATCTGAAAGGCGCGCGAATACAGGAAATCGCCGACCAGCACGCTCGCCGCATTGCCCCAGAGCGCATTCGCCGTTTGCCGGCCACGCCGAAGATTCGATTCATCGACGACATCATCGTGCAAAAGCGTGGCGGTGTGGATGAATTCGACCACCGCTGCCAGACGCGTGGCGACATCGATATTGCCGGCGCCGCAGGCACGGGCGCTGAGTACGACGAGAAGCGGGCGTAGTCGTTTGCCGCCCGCCCGCACGATGTGCTCACCAATTTGATTGATCAGCACCACGTCCGAGTTCAGCTCGCCGCGAATCACGGCGTCTACGGCTGCCATGTCTGCTGCGCACAGTTGCTGGATGGCGGCAAAACTCGCGCTCGGTGCAGGAGTTGGAATTGCGATGTCGGGCGTCATGGCGCCGCAGTATGCCAGCCGTTGCTTGTCAGAAAACTCTGACAAGCGAATCAGCGTAACTCCACTTCCGTGACCCTCGTCTCCTGCTGGTATCGTTGCGCCCACTTTCGAATCAACCGGAGATCGCGATGGCACGCGGCGTCAACAAGGTCATTTTGGTGGGAAACTGCGGTAAAGACCCGGAAACCCGATACACCGCCAACGGCGGCGCAATCACCTCAATCAGCGTCGCCACCAGCGAAAGTTGGAAAGACAAGCAGACTGGCGAAACACAGGACCGCACGGAATGGCACCGCGTGAAGTTCTTCGGCCGCTTGGCCGAGATCGCCGGCGAGTACCTGAAGAAAGGCAAGCAGGTGTACATCGAAGGCAGCATCCGCAGCGACAAGTACACCGACAAAGAAGGCATCGAGCGCACCTCCTACGACATCGTCGCCAATGAAATGCAATTGCTCGGCGGCAGCCCTGGCGGGGAAGGCGCCAGCATGGGCGGTGGCGAGCGTCGCAGCGCACCATCGCGCTCGGCACCGAGTCAGGATCGAAGTGGCGGCGCGCCGCGCCCAGAGCCGCGCCGCGAAGCCCCGCCGCCGGACGATTTTGAAGACGATATTCCGTTCTGAATCTCGGGTGGCCGGTCAGGTCTCCGATTTGCGCGTTGGATAAGAGGGTGACCTGGTGTCGCCCCGAGAGCGTCACGCTCTCGTCCCCTTTCGCTAAAAAAATCGGGAGATCACTATGACCAAGCGATTCAACATCAAGCTGGCCGCTCTTGGCGCGCTGCTCTTTGGCGCCACGTTTTCCATGGGCGCCACAGCCTTGACCGGTTGCTGGGGCTGCCACGCCACCTGCGATGCCAATCGGGCGGCCTGCGTTGCCAACGGCGGTCCGGCTTGCCAGGCCAATTGGCGCCTTTGTACCAGCGTTTGTGCTGCCAGCTATCCCAATTGCGATATCCCCTGATTCTTGGGTAGGCAGTTGCCAAGCCCGGAACAATGGGCTTGGCGCGTTCAACGCATTCGCACTGGAACAGTTCTCATGATGAAGACGCTCTCAATCTTGATCGCTTGCTGCGCCCTGGGCTTGGCTTCCGGGTTCGGCGTCCGCTATCTGACTCAGCCCTCGGCGCCGACGCTTGCAGAGCGGACAGGCGACTATGCACACATCCAGCAGCGCGAGCAGGCCGATGTCGTGCTCTACAGTTTGCCGGGATGCGATGCTTGCAAGCGCGCCCGGACATGGCTGCAAGACAACAACATCGCCTTCGCTGAACTCGACATCGCCGCATCCGAGGCGGCGCGCGCAGAAAGCCGTTCGTTGGGCGCGAAAACGGTGCCTCTGATCCTGATCGGAACACGCAGTGTCGAAGGTTTCGACCCCGCGCGTTGGCATCAGCTGCTGCAAACACGTCGCCCGTTCTCTTAGCGCCACAATCGATTCGCTACGGCGGGCTCCAAGCCCGCTCGATGTCGATCAGTCGACCTTCCTGGTCGAATTTGAGGCCAACTCTGTCGATCCAAAGATAGCCGTCTTTCTCAAACGGTTCGGCTGCCGCGGCAGCGCTTGCCGCCGCAGCAATCATCGAATCGCGAGTGGCTCCCACGCGAGCGGACTCTTCCGACACTGCAATCACCTGCGCGAGCGCAATTCGGTTGTCATCCAATTCAGCGCCAAGGTACGAGCGACTCACGCCAGCGTCGACAAGCCGATATGCCCACCACGCGTTTGACGCCAGCAGCACCAGCAGCAGAACAGCGACTGCAAGCTTGCACCTTGCCATACGGAGTCCCGATCAGCTTTCGCGGGGAATTCGCAGCGCCACGCAGGATGTCAGCAGATCAGCCAGCCGCCGCCCACGCCTTTGCCGTATCCAGCATGCGATTGCTGAAACCCCATTCGTTGTCGTACCAGGCGCACACCTTCACCAGCGTGCCGCCCATGACTTTGGTCAGCGTTGCGTCGTAGACGCTGGATCGCGGGTCGTGGTTGAAATCGACCGACACCAAGGGTTTCTTGTTGACGCCGAGAATGCCCTTGAGCGGGCCATCGGCAGCCGCTTGCACTAACGCTGTGATTTCATCGGCAGAGGTGGCGCGGCCGGCGATGAACGACAGATCGACCACCGATACGTTGATCGTGGGCACGCGCATCGCAAAGCCGTCGAGCTTGCCGTTCAACTCCGGCAGCACCAGGCCGACTGCGGCGGCAGCGCCGGTTTTGGTCGGGATTTGCGACATGGTCGCGGAGCGCGCGCGACGCAGATCGGAGTGGTACACGTCGGTCAGCACTTGATCGTTGGTGTAAGCGTGAATCGTGGTCATCACACCTTGCTGGATGCCAATCGCATCGTGCAGCACTTTGGCGAGCGGCGCCAGACAGTTGGTGGTGCACGAGGCATTCGAGACCACGGTGTGCGCACTCGACAGCACGTCGTGATTGACGCCATACACGACGGTGGCGTCGACATCGTTGCCGCCTGGCGCGCTGATCAGAACACGTTTGGCGCCACCGGTGAGGTGCGCGCTGGCCTTGGCTTTGCTGGTGAACAGGCCGGTGCATTCGAAGACCATCTCCACGCCCAATTCGCCCCACGGCAGCTTGGCCGGATCGCGCTCGGCAAGTACGCGAATGCGGTCGCTGCCGACGGTCAGCGAATCGCCATCGACGCCGACCGGCATAGCGAAGCGGCCGTGCGCCGTGTCGTACTGCGTCAGATGAGCGTTGGTCGCCGCATCGCCAAGATCGTTAATCGCGACGATTTCGATTTCGCTGGTGCGGCCCGACTCATACAAAGCGCGAAGAATATTGCGCCCAATACGGCCGTAGCCGTTGATACCCACGCGCAGTGCCATGGCTCCACTCCTTGAACAAAGAAAGCCCCCGAGGATAGCGAGAGATCGCTAGTGCTGGAAATGACCTGCCAGGTTGTCGATATGTCGAATAGCGGACAACGCAAATTCGCCAGCCGCGCCACCAAGATCGGTACTGATCGATGCGAACGCCGGGTCCGGGGCCGCGCTCGGAAGTTCCGGCGTGTATCCGACATGGCGAAAGACGCGCCAGAGGGCCGCAGGCAGCGTCATATGCATCGTCGGCGTGAAATGGTTGCGCCATTCTCCGGCGATACCGTGTTGGGCAATCGCGCTGCGCACCACACCGCGAGCCAGCAGCATCGATTCGGCGCGCGCAAGAACGCGATGATCGGATGCGTCGACGGCGGCCATCAGCTCGGCCGTCGTGCGCGCAACGCCGAGCGACGTCAACGAGCGTCGCGCAACGCGCAGCGCGTCGCGCTTGAAGTCCTCGAAGCGCAGTACGCTCCCGCCGTGCTCGGCGATGTGCCTCAGCCAGCTTGCGGTGTGCAATGCGAGCATCGCTGACCAGCTCAGCGACCAGTGGCGAAACGGCAGATGCACGAAGCGCTCGAAGGGGACGTCCTCCTCCAGCGTCGTCAACGCGCGCTCGCGACGCCATGCCGAGTAGAGCGCATCGCGTGGATCGCGCACGATCAGAATCGCCGGCAATGGCCGATGCTGCATCGGCCAATGATGGCCAAAACGCGGCACCGGTCGCTCTGCGAAAGCAAACTCGCGGTTGTGAACCAGCGCCGGAACGACACGTCGCCAGCCTTCGTCTGGGCGCAGATATCGAAACCGATTCTGGCCCAGATGCATCCATTCAGCGCTGAAGTCGGCGCCCCATGGATGCCATACGGAGACACCCAATTCGAGCAGTACGCTCGCCAGCCAGCCGGCGCCGCAAGGTAGCTCGGCCGACGGCACGTCGATGGTGTACTCGGAGAATCCGGGCATGCGTGGCGTCGCTTGATCGCACCAGTTCAACGCCATGCTTTGAGCACGTGCTCTGCCAGTTGCGACGGCGATCGCTCGTCGCTGCGCAATGTGAGGTCCACGGGGAACGGCCACGGATCGGCGTTCATCGCCGCGAGCAACTCGCTGTCCAGTGTCGGTCGCCGCTCCCGGACGACGACAGCATCGGCGGTGACGCGCACAACGAACGCGCGTCGCGCCAGCAGTGTGCCAATGTGAGCGTGACGCGAGATCGTCGCAACGATCACCGTGGCATTTTGCTCGGTGAGCAACAAGGCCAGACGCGCCAGCGCGCCGCCGATGCGAAGTCGATCATCGGCGGCGTATCCGGTGCCCAGCTCGCCCAGCGCTGCCCGCCAATGTTCGCCGTCAAGCACGATCGCATGCGGCAGGCGGCTTTTGAGTTCCGATGCCAGCGTGGTCTTGCCGCAACCGGCACCGCCGGTGATCCAGATCAGTCCGGCCATCGGGGAGGGCGTCTTGGGTCATGCGAAAAATCCTCGGTCGTCATCGCGTGCTCATAGGCGTCGAGATCGGAGCGATGATCCAGTTCCAACCAGGCGCCGGCACCAACAACGCAGGCGATCGGCGCAAACTCGAGCCAGCGTTGGAAAAGAGCGGTGCTGTCGAGCTGCGCCAAGTCGTCGCCGATGAGATGACGCAAGAAGTTGCGCAGCGTCGAGCAGCCTTGCGCAGATACTCGCCACAGGCCCATGAACTGGCCTTCGATTTCGTGCGTGTTGAGTGGTTTTGCGCCAATCGAATGCAACCATCGATGCACCCCGTTGCCGCGCATGATCAGGGTCTCGGCATCGCTCAATGGATCGGCGAAGCGGCGCGACCAGAGGGCGTTCCAGTCGAGATCGACGCTGAGCGCAATATCCGCCTCGCAGGCAATTAGCCGCGCGATCCAATCGGGATGCCAAAGGCAGTCGGCGTAGGCAATTAGCAGTGGCTGGTCCGGTATCTCATTCAGCGCAGACCACAAACTCGAGATCGGACCCGTGGTGGCCCAATTCGCGTGATAAACATGCCTTTGGTTCGGCAAGGAGGCGAAGGTGTCGGCGGAGTATCCAGTGACCAGCAGCGACTGACCGACGCCGGCAGCCGCGAGTGCATCGAGCTGCCAGCGCTGCCAGGTTTTTTCGGCCAGCATTTGCAGCGACTTCGGGCCGTCGCTGCCGCTACGCGCGCCACGGCCCGCAGCGAGTATCACCGCCAGCGTCATCGGGCCACCTGCAGGCACCAGGTGCGAGTGTGGAACGGCACGGTAACCATGCCATCCGTTTCCCTATCGAGCAGGGTGCGCAGGTCGGCCAGGAAGTCCTCGAAGCGCGGCAACTGGCGAATCAGAGTGGCATGGGCGCGAAATCCAGCCACAAAATCTGCTGTCGATTGCGTCGTCACCAACCGCCGAACCGCATAGCGGTGGGCGCGCATGACCGGCCCCCATGGCGCCAGCGGCGACGCGCGGCGCGCGCCCGCATCGAAACTCGGCGCGTGCTGGCGGACCAGCGCCTCGATGCGCATCTGCAGCGGATCGCTAAGGTCGCGGTGGTTGTAGACGATCAACACATGGCCGGCTCCGAGCAGGCGCACCGCCTCGGCGACCGCGGCCGCACTGGGCAGCACGTTGAACGACGAACCGTAACTCACCAATTGCGCACTGGCGTCCGGCAAACCGGTCGAGCAACCGTCGCTTGCTAACCATCGTGCGCTGGCGACACTCGCGCCGATGGCCCGCATTTCGGCGCAGGGTTCGATGGCGAACGTCCGGTAACCCAAGGCGAGCAAATGGCGCGTTAACTTGCCGGTTCCGGCGCCGATGTCGACGGCAACCGCGCCCGGCGGCAAGTGCGCAAAGTCGAGCGCCTCGGCGATGGCTCCGTGCTCATAGTCGGCGCGCAAATCGTAGTAGCGGGCGAGCGCGCCGTAATCCCAGGTCACCATCCCGACCACCGTCGTTCGTCGAAGTCGATATCGAGGTGGTGGTGAGCGCGCAATCGTTCGAGTTGCTCCGGACCCACACCCAGCAGTGCCGGCACGGCCAGCTCATGCGCACGCAACGCGACATGCGCGTTCGGCCCGCCGAATGCGGTGACAATGGCCGAGGGTCGTGTTGCGAACACCCAGTCCAGACCCGGCTCACAGCGTGTCATCAGCAGAATGCGGCCGGACACGACTTCGCCACTGTGCGTGCGCTCGTCGACATGCTGCGTTGCTGCGCGAATGCGACCGCGGCCGAGGAATGCTGGCGCACCAGGCGCCTGGACAAAACTGTTCAGCTGCGTGTATCGCGTGATCACCAACGGCAACCGCAGCCAGGACTGCTGCGCATGGCGGTCGCGCCGCAAGCCGACTCGACGGTGTTGCTGCGCATGACCGAGATCGTTCAAGGTCAACCACGACAAGTCCTCGCGCGTCAGATGATGGTCAGCGCCCCAGGACACGAGTGCCTCCAGCGCGTCGGATAACGCCACTGCGAGCGCAAGCTTGCCCCAATCGCGCGCCGCGTGGGCGCGGCGAAAGCCAGATGCCAGCTCCTCAGCCGACCACGGCAGGCCGGTGTCGAACTCTGCCGAGTTCAAGGGCGCCGCGGGAGCTACGTTTAATGCGACACTTTGGGCCTGCGGGACGCAGGTAATTTCGAAGGTAGAGGCGCGCAAGCGCTCGCGCCAGGCGTGGCCCGAGTCGCCGAACAGCGTTTGAGCGAGCGGCGAGGCAGCTGCTCGCCAAGCCCCAAGCGTGTCGGCGCACAACTTCCCCGAGCGCACTGCAGAGCGAAGCAAGGCCTCGTAGGCGAAGCTGCGGCGCGCCGATTGCGCGAACGGTAATGCCAGCTCGCGCCGCAGCTGGGCCAGGCGTCGGCGCCAGGCGGGCAGGGTACTCGGCCACTGCCGGGCCGATTGCAGAGCGATCTTTGCGCGCGCCACGGCAGTATCCAGCGCCGTTGCATCGAATAGCTGGGGAGCCTGGTGGCGCAATGCCGCGCTTAGCGCCGACCGATCCTTGGCCGCGAGCGCGAGAAAACGCGGCTCTGTTTCGAGACCGAACTCGATGCAGGACAGTGCACACGCGAACTCGATCTGATCGTGCAGCGTCGGCACGCGCGCTAACTGCTGCAGTTGCCGCCTGACGATGCGCTCGCGCATCGCCTTGGTTAGCGTCGCTGGCAAGAGCGATGCGAAACTCGACGCAACACGCACGTAAGGTCGGCCGCCGACCTCGGCAAGCAATGATCCGGACGCTGGCGCGTAACCGAGCGTTGCTCTCGCCTCACGCCAAGTCCGGTCACTTATCAGGTATCGAAACAGCGAAAGTGCCATCGGGCGCGGATGCTCGCCCAGCAATTCGGCCGGGTTCCAATCCGACATTTGCGCAAGAACTTGATCCGGGCGATCCGCAAACTCGCGGATACGCAATGCGGGCGCCGGTCGCATTTTGGGACGCAATGCGCCAGCGCGTAACTGCACCACCAGCAAGCGGCCGTTTTTCCAAAACCACTCCATGTCGAGAACACGGTCGCTGCGCATGCAAAGTTCCAGGATGACACGCTGGACGGCTCGCCGCGCTCCGAGAAATGGGCCTTTGCCGACCGGCGCGGTGTGCGCTTGCATCGCACTGAAGACTGATGCGCTGGCCGAGGTCACGGCACGATTGTCGCTGCCGCCGATCAGGCTGATGGACACATACGCGGCATCCGGCAATGCATGCGAACGCGCCACCCCGGCTACGGTGGCGCCGGTTACTTGCCGCTGCAGCAGGATCTTGTCGCTGCTTTCCAATTTACTGTAGCCGTCGACAACCTCCTGCATCGCGCGGCGCACGGCGAGGGCGTTATTGCGCGGCACATCGAGCACGCTGCGCCAGCGGCCCGCATCGCGATCGCCTTCGCCAAGGCGATCGCTGCGAACGGCAATCGTTGGCCCTAATCTTGCGGCCATCGCCGCCCCGTCCCGGAGCGCGCAAGACACCGGCAATGCGAAGAAATGCGGGATCGAGACGCCGGCAATCGCCTGCTCCGACAACCAAGCGAGCGCCGCCGATTTACTGGCCCACATGCTTTCAGTCCCCATCGCCCCGAACGACTGCGAACTGAGTCATCACACAGAGCAGTTGGTTCCCGCTCGACCCAAAAAAATCGCGAGCGGCCAACGGGCAAAATGGCTGTCAGCAAACTCTGGATGCCACATGACGCCGCGCACCGACGGTGCATCGGTGAGTTCGAATGCCTCAATGGACGCGTCGTCGGCGCTGGCCAGTACACGCTGTCGCCCGGATGGCGCGCGCAGTTGCCAAGCGTGCGCGCTATTGACCCACAGCGATTGAACTGTGTCCGACGGATTCATCGTCGTGTGAGCCCACAGAGATACGGCATGCCCATGATGCGGGTAACACGCGGGCGAGCTGTGTCCGCCGCTTGGATCGCGCGCCAACTCGCCGCCAACGTACAGGTGGATGAGCTGGGCGCCGCGACAAATACCTAACACCGGAATGGATGCGGCAATCGCTGCCTTCAGTAACGCCAGTTCGAAGGCGTCGCGCCCGACGGCTTGCATGCCGGGGCGCCATTGGATGTCCTCGCCGCCGCCGAGGATCAGTCCCATCGCGCAGCTGACATAACGTTCCGCCAGAAGGGAGCAGGCATCGGCGCCGTGGTCTGCTGGCGCAGCGATCGCCGCCGGTAGCAG
>ERZ1066128.538-NODE-538-length-14993-cov-11.565538_pt1 | contig 14993 bp, 18 predicted proteins | sample MGYA00382775_ERZ1066128 | MGnify/ENA primary metagenome ERZ1066128 (study PRJEB33369, sample SAMEA5778358) | biofilm metagenome | biome: Industrial cooling water; feature: Water cooling tower basin; material: Biofilm | place: United Arab Emirates | collected...
CGGCGCTGCAGCACCGCCCAGGCCGGCATTCAGCTTCGCCTTTCGTCCGGCGGCGGCGCCGCGCCAGTAATCGTCGGCGCGGGCGCCGCTGATCGTGCCGGTGAAGGCTTCGCGGGAATTCAGCGTCACCAGTTCGCGGCCGCGCGTGGCCAGCCAATTGTCGATCAGGCCGGCGTGTTCCCTGGTTGGCTTTAGCGCCTGCACCTGGCGGTAGACGGCGGTGGCCCAGGCTTCGCAGAAGATGTCGGCCCGCTGCCGTTTCCGGGCGGGTTTGCAGCGGCGCAGCGCGGTATCGATATAGGCCTGTCGCTGGCGGCGCAGCTGGCGGAACAGCACCGGAAAGGCATAGGCGGCGATGGTGGGCGCGGCGCCGATGCCCACAAACTCCCAGCGCCAAACCGTCTTCCACTGGTCTGCCAGCTCTTCGCCGACGTAGATCGGCCGGCAGTCCAGGGCGCGCGCCACGGCGCTGGCCAGCACCGATTCCCATGCCGCCGGGCGCTGGGCGCCGCCGCCCCTGGCAAAGGCCTCGCCCACTTCGGCCAGCTGCAGCTCTTCGTCCGAAACGCCGTGTTCGGCCATCAGCGCGCGGGCCTTTTCCAGCGCCAGGCTCGCCTCGTGCTCGTTGGCGCTCTGCGAAAGGGCGAGGCACTTCTTGATCTTGGCCATCAGGGCCTTGCGGGCGTGCGTCATCGCGGCGGTCCTTTTTACCGGCAGGGCTGCACTTCGATGCGGCGGGGATCGGCGCCCTGGGCGGTGTTGCCGCAGATGGTGCCAGTGGTGCGCACCGGGTTGATGCTGCTGCGGTGGCGGGCCCCAGGCAGGGTGCGCACCTGGTTGCCGGTGAGCTGGCAGGCGCGGCAATCGGATAGGTTGATCCCCTGCGGATAGGTGCTGGCCACCACGTTGCCGGTGATGGTGATCCGATCAAAGCCGGGATCCGGCGGCTGCCGCGTCAGGTGGTTGCCGAAGAAGATGCCCTGCATCTGGCCCAGGCAGAAATTGCCCGTCACCGTCACATCGGCCATCGATAGGCCGGCGCGCGTCCAGCCCTGGATGCAATCCGGGTGAATCTCGCCGGTGCTGAAGCTGATCACGCTGTTGCCGGTGATCGTCACCCGGTGGCTGTTGGCCACGTTGATCCCGTCCACCGTCGGCTCGCGGATCAGCAGGCCGGATACTGTGACACCGCCGGCGCGATCGATCACCACGCCGCGGGCCGCCAGCTCGATCTCGGCCGCGGCCACGCTGATGTGCTGGCCGCGAATCGAAATCGCGTAGCCATCGGGGCCTTTGCCCGCCGTGCCCTTCGGCGCCCGGATGATGCCGCCGCGCCAATCGAGGTGCGCGCCGGCCAGCACCAGGCCGGCAACGCGGTGCCGGCCGGCGTCCACCACCAGCGGCGGGCTGTGGCTGGCCCGCGCGGTGATCTTCCCGCAGTCCTCCACCAGGCGCAGCGCGCCGCCGGCCGGCGCGGCCAGCGCGGCGGCCAGCTCGGCGCAGTTCACATCGCGGGCACCCGCCGGCGGGCCGGCGGCCAGCAGCGCGATCATGCCGGCGATCAGGTGCGGCCATCGCCCGTTCTTCACGCTGCCTGTCGGAAGGGCGGTGTCGGGCGCCTGCTTCAGGGCCGAGGCGCAGACGGCCTTGATTTCCTGCTCGGTCAGCTGCCGGGGCCGGCGCAGGCCGCGCGCCGCGATGGCGGCCACCTGGCGGGAGGTGGTTTCCCCTTCGCCGGTCAGCGGCGGGCCAAACAGGATCTGCCAGGCGAGCTGCAGGCGTGTGATGAACGTCATCGTCAGGGCTCCTTCAGCGTGTTTCAGTGGCGGCGGTGGCGAGGCCGAGCAGCTCGGCCAGGGCGGCGGCCAGCTCGGCCACCTGGCCAGAGCGGGCCAGCATCACGAGCAGCCGGTTGGTGGCGGCATCGGCCGGGCCGCCGGGCAGCGTTTCCACGATATCGGCCACCGCCGCTTCCATCAGGCCGGGCACGGTGGACGCTTCGAAAAGGCTGCTGGCGGCCTTCTCCATCACCAGCCGGGCGCGGGCGGTGCCGGGATTGTAGGCAAAGCCGGGATCGATCCCGCGCGGGGAGAGCGCCACCTCGCCGGTGCGGCGGCGGAAGGCCACCGGCGGATCGGCCGGCGGATCGGCCGAAGGCTGCAGGCCGCGCCGCGCCAGATCCCGGTCACTCATCTGCACCACCGTGCAGCGGCAATTCCAGCCGTTGGGCGGGAAATGCGTCTGCCACCAGGGGTGATCCACCGGCAGCACGATATTGTGCCAGGCGCGGTGCTGCGGCCGGGTTCGGCTGTCCATCACCGCCGAATAGCGCAGCCAGGGCAGCTGCTGCTTGGCGGCCTGGATCCGGCCCCACAGTGCGGTGGCGCGGGCCATCCGCAGATTGGTGTCGTAGATGGTGCGCAGGCGCCGCGGCCCCACGTTCACCACGCGATCGGTGCCAGTGAGGCTGGGATCGGCCACGCGGCCCCACCAGCCGGCCGCCTCCAGGCGCGGCTGCAGCCCGGCCTTCCACTGTTCGAAGGTCTGCCCCTCCGCCATCGCATCCAGGAGCGAGACGTGGATTTCCCGCAGCAGATCCACGCGGGCCACCTTGGCGGCCGTGAAGGCAGCGGCGTGTTCGTCTGCCCAGGTGTCCTGCCAGTTGATCGAGATCCGGTAGCCCTTGGCATCGAGGAATCGAATCGCGTCCTCGGGCGGCAGGTTCACCAGCTCGCTGATCTCGATCGGCTCAGCCATCGGTGGTGCCCGCCTGGTCCACGGCTGCCGCCGCGCGCACGGCAAAGCCGGCGGCCAGCAGGTTGCGCGCCAGCGCGTCCGGCTTCATCCGGGCCAGCGCCGGCGTCAGCACGGCCACCGCCTCTTCAAAGCTGGCGGCGGTTTCCAGGGCGGCGCGCAGCGGATCCAGGATCGGCGCCATCACCGGCTCCCAGCCGTCGTCCACCAGCGCCTGCACGGCCAGATCGATGTCGTCGCCGCCGCCGGCGGGGGCGGTGGCAGCGGTGGCAGGCCCGTAAGGCGATTTAAGGGGCTCTAAGGGGCCTGCCGGGGCCAGCGCGCGGGGGAACGGGGCACCCGGCGCCGGCGGCGCGCTGCCGGGGCCGTTTCCGGGCGCCGGCAGATTCGCGCTGCCAGCCGGAACCAGCAGCTGCTCGCCCGGCGCCGGATCGGGCAGGCCGATCTCGTCGCGCACCACCGATTTGGCCACGGTGCCGCCCATCGCCACGAACCGCTCCACGGCGGACAGGAAGGCATCCAGGTCCTTCGCTTCCGGCCGGCCGATGCGGATGGCCGGATAGGGGCCGCCGGCGCCATAGTTCAGATCGATGACCGGCTTCACCAGGTCGCGGTTCAGCGTGGCGGCCAGCAGCTTGGCATCGGCGCGCTCGATGTCGCCGCGCACGTCGTTGTGCTCGCGGCCCGATCCGCCCAGGCCGCCGCCTTCGCTGTCCGTCGTTGCGGTCTGGCCCAGCACCGCCTTCGAAATCTGCCGGTCCAGATATTCGCAGAGCTGGCGGAACGTGTCTGGCCCGCTGGCGGCAGCGCTGGTGGTGAACTCCATCTCCATGGAGCTGGGCACCACCGCGGCGGCGTCGCGGCTGATCTGGCTCACCGCGCGCAGCAGCGTGTTGATATCATCGGGCGTGGCGCCGGGCTGATATTTGCCCACCCGGATCGGGAAGCCGTAGACGTCGGCGAATTCCACCCAGTCCTTCAGGCTGAAGCTTTTGAACAGGAAGGCCCAGGCCACCGCCTTGGCCAGGCCGCCGCGCACCGCCAGGCCGGATTTGGCCGGGTGGACGTGGGCCACGAACTTGTAGGGCGGCAGCGGCGCCGGCGCGCCCTGGCCGCGCAGCAGCGGCGTGGCGCCATCGATGCGATCAAATTCAAACCAGCGCGGATCCCGCCAGATCAGCTGGCGCGGCAGCCACGGCCCGGCGCCCGGCGTTTCCCAGACGATCTCGGCAAAGCTGAAGCCCTTGCCCACCGCGTCCAGGATGTCGAACAGCTCGGCTTCCAGCGTGTCGCGCTTCAGCCAGCCGCGGATGGTTTCGGCCTTGGCCTGATCGATCGGCGCGTCGCTGGCGGCCTCCACGGTAATTTCCAGCTGGCTGACCTGGCGCTTCCGGGTGCCGAGGACGGAGAGATAATGGAGGTCGCGCTCCTCCATCTGCTCGGCCAGCTCCAGATAATCGATGATGTTGCCATCCTCCGCGCCGTGCAGGATCGATGCCAGCCGGCCAGGCTCCAGCCCGGCGGCCGGATTGCCAGACAGGATGGAGCGCTGGCTGGTGAGCGCCGGCGCGGCGATTTCCTTGGTCATCAGCGCGCGCAGCGGCGTCACGCCATCAGGGCCGACGAGATTGGAGCGCTGGGCCATCAGCCTGTCCTTCAGTAGAGCCCGCGGCTGCTGCCGCCGGGCTGATAATCGCTGGAATGATCGGGCCGCATCGAAAGCCGGGGCCGGCCGCTGGCGGGCGCGGCGGGCGGGCGCACCGCGTGGTAGGCGTATTCCGATGGCGGGAAGTCCCCCAGGCGCGAGGCAATACCGGCGGCCCAGAACCGGTCGGCGTGAACCTTGTCATCGTTGACCAGGCGGACGCCGCCGCCAGCGGTGGCCACTTTCTTGATGGCGAGCAGATCGGCACGGATGACCGGATCGTGCGGCACGCGGATCTTGCCGCGCTCGAAGCGCATCGCCAGGGAAAGGCCGATATCAAGGCGGGTCGGCCCGGTCAGGAGGAAGCCGACAACACGGTTGCCGTGGCGGGCGATCGCGTCTTCCACCACCTTTTCTCCCATCCCGGTCTGATCGATGCCGGCCTGGAGGACGCGGCGGGTAGCGAAGAGCTGGTCGAAATAAGCGTCTTCCTCTGCGAAGGTGCGACCGACCTCCTCGCGGCGGTCGCGCAGCCACATCACGTCGCCCACCAGCTCAAAGCCCCAGGTGATCTGGCCGTCGCGGCGGCGGGCCACGTCGCGGCCGGGGATATAGAGCCCACCGCCATAGAGCTCTGGCCGGCCGGCTTCGGGGTGTTCGCAGGCGGTCAGGTCTGCTGGCTTGATCAGGCTGCCGCTGCCGGCGGCGGGGATGCAATCCAGTTCCTCGGCCGCGGCATCGCCGTAGGTGGCGCGGATATCGGCTTCCCATTCGGCGAGCGGCGCGATCTCGCGGCCCTTCAGGCGGGCCATCAGGGCGATGCGGTCGTAAAGGCCATCGGCGATCGCGTCGGCGAAGGTGATCGTCATCACCTCGCCCTTCCGGCGGCCGGCGCGGACCTCGTCGCACAGCTGGTTGAACGGGTTGTCCACGCCATCGTGGGTGGACACCACCACCACCTGGCCGCCCCACATCAGCAGCGCCAGCGCCGCCTTCAGCACTTCGGCCAGATCCTTGTGGAAGGCCGCTTCATCGATGATCACCAGGCCCTGCTTGCCGCGCAGGGCGCGCGGCACCGATGGCAGCGCCACGATCTTGAAGCCGGAGGCGAAGCGGATCCGGAAGGCGCCGATGGCGTTCTTCTCGTCCCCGTCAAACAGCTCGGTATCGATGGCCTCGGCCGCGATGCCAAAGGCGCGCGCCCACATCGCGCAGGCATCGATGAACTCGCGGGCCATCTCCTGGTCGTAGCCCATGTACCAGGCGTTCATCCCGCCGGCCGATGGCTGGGCGGCGGCCTTCAGCACGGCGTAGGCGGCCAGGCCCCAGGTAAGGCCGATGCGGCGGCTTTTCTCGATCACCAGCAGCGCGGTGCCGGCGAACAGATTTTCGTTGGTGCGGCGCTGATAGCGCAGCAGCAGATCGCCGGGCGGCAGGTCCGGGAAGGCGCGCTCGGCGTCCTCCTGTTCGGCCGCGCGCTGCTCGGGGTTGATCGCGATCACGGGGTGCGAACCTTCTTGACCTTCCAGCGCGACAGGATGTGGCGGCTGCCATCGGGCAGCACCGCCGTGAGCGAAGCGAAGGCGCCGCGGCCCGGCCCGCGCGCGCGCGGCAGCTCGATGGTGCACGGGGTGCCGTGGAGCGGGTTGCCCGGATCGTTGATCACCCAGCCGGCCATCAGGCATCGGCCCCCAGCACGGCCTGGCGGATGGCCGACACGGCTTCGCGGGTGAGGCCGCTGCCTTTCTGCTCGGCCACCTTCGAAACCGTCTGCAGCAGCTCCTTCTTGGCCTCCTCGCGGTCCTTCCGGCGGCGATCGGCGTCGGTCTTCCGGGCGCCGGCGAGCTGGCCGAGCGCGCGCGCCAGAAACATCGTGTTTTCAGGATCGAGCGTGATCATCTCGCCGGCGTTGGTGGCCGTCAGCAGGCGCAGCACCATCGAATGCATCAGCTCCAGGTTGAGCTGCTCAATCTTGGCGTCGTCGCCCACCGGGGCGCTTTCCACCAGCGCCTTGGCCATCTCGCGGCTGTGGCGCAGCTCGGCGCCGATTTCCTCGATGCTCTTGGTGTGACGGGCCAGTGCGGACCGGCTCACCGGCTGGCCCAGCTTCAGCAGCTCCTCGCGGATCTGATCGATCGTCCAGCCCTTCTCGATCCGCAGATCGGAGATCAGGCGTTTGATCTCCGGATCGAGCCGGTCGATGGTGCCGGGGCGGTGGCGGAGCGGGCGGCGCATCAGCCGGCCTTCGGCGCCGGCCGCTGCACGCCGGGCACGCTGGCGCGGCCGGTGGCGACATCGTGGCCGCGCTCGGTCAGCTTGGCCACCACCAGGCCGGGCAGCTCCTCGGCGGTGGCGAGGCCCTGTTCGGCCAGCCAGGCGATTTCCACCTTCACCTGGTCGCGGCTGGCGGCCAGGCCGATACTGTCCAGCGCGTCGGTCATGATGCTGCTGTTGAGCGCGTAGCCCGGCGATTCCGCCAGCAGGCGCAGGATGCCCAGCCGCAGGTGGCGGGCGAAGTGCTGGTTGTAGCTCATTCACCACCCCTCATCATGAACTGCTCGATCCGCTCGACGCCGCTGGCGGCGGCGCGGGCGTCGTTGCGCACACCGTCGAGCTCGGCCTTGATCGCGCCCACCTGGCCGTGCAGCGCCGCGATGTCGGCCTTGGTGGCGAGGTTCTCCAGGCGGGTTTCCAGCTTGGTCAGCCGCTCGCCGTGGGCGTTGAGCTTGGTTTCGGTCGCCTTGCCGGCCTCGCTCTGGCGCCAGTCGCCGGCGCGCAGATAGGTCAGCCACGCCGCCACCACGGCGCCGGCCGAAAGCAGCAGCGCCACCACGGCGAGGTTCACATCGATGGTCATGGTGCTGTTCACTGCTCCCTCCGGCGGGTGGCGTCGCGCCGTTCGATCCGGCTCTGGCAGACGATGCAGCGCCGGGCCGATGGCAGCACGGCGCGGCGCTGCGGCTCGATCTCGTCGCCGCAGCCGATGCATTCCGCGGCCCCGGCGCCGGCGAGCGCGCTGGCCACGCGGGCGATCCCGGCGCGGCGCGCGGCCTCGATCACCGGGGCGGCTTCGTCCACGATGTCCACGGCGGCGATCACTGCGCGGCCGGGCACTGGGCGGCGGCATCGGTGAGCCGGGCCAGCAGCTGATCCGCCCAGCGCGACAGTGCGCCCAGCCAGCCCAGCGAGGCGGCGTCCCCCTCCAGCGCGCAGCCCGGCGGGCAGACCGGCCGGGGCGGCGGCGCGGCCGCCAGCTCGGCCGGGCACACGCGCTCCACCCGCGTTTCGCGGGCGATCACCGGATCGGCATCGCGCGGCAACGGCTTAGTGGCCTGTGATGTTGCGCAGGCAGCGATCATCGCAGCGGATGCGATCAGCAGGGCCGCGGCCCTGATCCTGGGCGGCGGCGGCAATGGCTTGGCGGGCATCGGCTTCCTTTCGGGCAGAGGTGGCGGCGCGGGCTTCGGCGCGGGCGATGCCGGCGGCCTGGTCGCGCTTCAGGGTTTGGACGGCGGCCTTCAGGCTGGCGGCTTCGCTGGCCAGGGCGGCGATGGCGGCCTCCTGGCGCTTCACGGCGGCCGAGCAGGCGGCGCGCACCGTGTAGAGATCGCCCGCCGCCAGCGCGGCATCGCAGGCGAGGTAGCGCTGGCCGCGGGTGACGGCATCGCTGATCGCCTGGCGGCAGTGGGCGGCCGGATCGGTGCCGGCCTTGGCGGCGGCTTCGCAGCGGTTCAGGCCCGCCTCAACCTCGGCCAGCCGGTCATTCTCGCGCAGCACGCCCAGCAGCCACAGCGCGGCGCCGATCACGGCGGCCAGGGCGGCAAGGCCGCCGATCAGCTTCAATCGCGTCATGGCGTCACCTGCAGGGCATAGATCGGAAGGGCCATCGCGCCGGGGGCGGTGCCGCCCATCCCGCCGCCATTATCAAACAGCGCGCTGGCCATTTCGGTTTCGGCGGCCAGGCGATTGGACGGACCGCCCAGCGGATTGCCGGGGCCGCCGAAAAACGGCCCGCTGGTGTAGGCGTAGATCGCGATCGTGTTGGTGGCGGGATCCGGCCAATCGCCGGTGGTGCGCTGGATCTCCACACCCGTGCCGGCGGCATTGATCCGGGCGGTGCACGGTTCCCCGCTGCCCAGCGTGAAGGCCAGGAAGTTCCCGTTGATGTAAACGTACCAGTCAGGCAGCGCATTGGGGTTGCCGGCGGGAATATCCCCTTGCCCTTCGGTGCCGGTGCGCGCGGCATCCACCGCCAGCGCGGTGGCACCGGGGCGCAGCTGCATCGCCACATCGATGATGTTGGGCTGGCCGGCGCGGCGGGTGGCGCTGATCGCGCGCGGGCCGATCGCCAGCGCCTGGTTGGCCTGCATCAGCGATCGCACTGCCAAGGCGCGGGCAGCGCCGCGACGGCGCCCGCCGGTGATCTGGGCGTCCTGGTGCTCGCCGTTGTTGTTTTCCATCGAGATCGCAGTCTTCGCGCCGCCGAACCAGGCGTAATTCAGGGCGGTGGCGCCACTGCTGGCATCGGTCGCGGCGGCCGGATTGTAGGGCCGATCCACCAGGGCGATTTCCTCGTCGCAGCGGCGCATGTGGGCGCCAGTGGCGATGCTGGCGGTGGTGCCGCGCATGTGCTGGCCGAGGATCAGGGGCGGGTTGGTGCCATCGCACAGCGGCCAGATGCGGCCGATCAGCAGCTGCTCCAGCACCTGCCGGCGGCCGTTCTTCGCAGTCTGGAACTGCGCCTCGCTGTTGCTGCCGAAGTCAGACAGGCTGCTGGTGTGGCCGTCCCACATGACAAAGGACAGGCCGTGCCGCGGCGCCTGCGCCATCAGGCGGCGCACCACGCCATTTTCGGGGCTGCTGCCGAACAGGGTGAAGCGATCCGGCGTCGCCTCGATGTTCATGTTCCCCTCGGTGGTGTCGTAGCGGGTGGTGAAGGCCACGCTCACGGCGCCGGGATCGCTGCTGAAATTGAGGGCGAGCGCGCCCGTCTGGTAATTGATCGTGCCGCTGGACAGCGCGCCGCTGGCCGGGAAGGGCTGCGTGTTCGCGGCCAGCAGCTGGGTGCCGGTGAAGGCGGAATTCGCGGAATCGGTGAACTGGCCGAGGTTGGCCGTGGTCACCACGATACTGCCCGGCTCCACGCCGCCCGGCACCTGGGTGGCGCCCACGCCGGCCGGCAGCGCCACGCCCAGGCTGGCGCTGCGGCTGTTGCCGCTGCCGGTGGCGTTCACGCTGGCGGGGATCCGGTCATAGGCGAAGCAGGCCGCCGCGTGGCCGCTGCGCGAGGCCCACAGCAGGTGGACCGGCATCTGCAGATCGGCGGCCAGATTGTTGAGCAGCTGCATCACGCCGTCGCCGATCGCGGTGCTGCCGGTAAAGCTGCGCAGCGGGCGCGGCCCGTAGAAGCCGGCCGGCCCGTCGTTCCTGGCGTAATTGCCGGAGGTGGCGCGCTGGCCGATGCTGATTTGCATCCACTGGGCTGGCGCGGGCGCCAGCGTGCCGCCGGTGCCCGTGCCGGTGGCGCCGGGGTGCGCGTCATAATTGTCCTGGCTCTGCCCCAGCGGCATGCCCTTGATGCCGATCGCCATCCGGTTGCGCTCGGCAAAAAGATGGCCGTCTGGGCCGCCGATCACACTGGTTGCCGGCCCCACCCAGAATTCGCGGTAAAATGGCACGCCGGCCGCGATCCCGTTCACCGGGTGGCGGAAGGCGCCGCCCGGATGATTGGCGGCCAGCTGCGTCCAGCCCAGCAGCTCGCTGCCATCGCTCACCCGCACCAGCCGGCCGTAGATCGGATAGCCGGCGGCGCTGCTGCTGCCATCAAACCACACCCGGCCGGTGCTGCGGCCCGGCATCAACGGGAAGACGTAATCGGCGTGTTCCTGCTGGCCGCGCACCTGGCCGCCAAAGCGGAACGGGCCATATTCCCACGGGCCGTTGGTGAAGCCGGTGCGCACGATGGACGCCGCACCGGTGATCGGCAGCGCGCTCCCGGCCCGGTCCGTCGGCTCGGCCGCGCACTGGGTCAACGCCGCGTTCGGCCGCAAGCGGTTGATGTAGCGGAGGCCAGGCAGCGTGCCGATGCCGGTGGCCCCGGCGGCGATCGCGTCCATCTGGGCGTCGGTCAACGTCGTCCAGGCCATCGCAAACAGGCCGATCTGCCCGCCCCAGCCGTGGAGGTTGGTTCCGCTGGCCGCCCGGCCGATGGCGGTGAACAAATTGGTGAATTCGCTGGCAGGCCGCGCGCCGTTCACGCCGCTGTAGAGGTTGGGCGCCACGCTCTTGTTGTCGGCGCTGGTGAAGACCTGCACCGCGCCGGTGGCCAGGTCGTAATAGCGCACCGTCATCACGTTGCCGCGCTGGTGGCCAAAGCAGATGAAGCTTTGCCCCTGCTGGCAGGTGATCCCCAGATCCACCGGCGCGCCGTTCGCGCCGGCGGGCAGAAGATTGCCCTGGCCGCCCTGCGTGTTGGCCGAAAGCCGCTGCAGGAACAGGCGCATCGTGGTGCTGTCGAGATAGAGCGCGCCGGCACTCGCGGCATAATTGGTGGTGGCGCTGGGGCCGATTCCCAGCAGCACCTGCCGGGCCTGGCCGCCGCCGCTGTAGCCGTTGCCGCCCACCCGGCCTTCGATGATGAAACACCAATCGCCATCGGGCCGGATGCCGCAGCCTTCCGAAGGCAGGGTGATCCCGCGGCCGGCGGTGGCGGACAGCCCGTTGTCTGCGCCCAGATCGATCCCGCCCTGCAGGCGTTCGCCGCTGATCGCCGCGAGCGGCGCCAGGCTGCCGCTGCCATCATCGTTCAGGATCACCGCGGCGCGGGTGGCGGTGCCCAGCACGCAGTTCACCGGGCTGGAAAGCGTCACCTGGAAGCCTTCGTCCGGCTCGGCCGTGGTGTCGCCAGACACGGTGAAGCTGGCGCCGCCGGTGGTCTCGCCCGCCGGGATCAGGATCGTGCCGCCGGGGAAGCTGCCGCCGAAATCGGCCGCGCCCGCCGGGCTGGCGCCAAAGCCGGTCACCGCCCAGGCCACCGAAGCGCCGCCGGCCGGCGCCGGGCCGGTGAGCGACACGCTGATCGCCACGGTGGCGGTGCCGGTGTTGCCCTCGGTCACATCGGGCACGGCGGCCAGATTGGCGACCGGCGCGTCGTCGTTCACGATCAGGAACTGCCGGGTGCCCAGCCCGATCTGGGCGCCCACCGGGGCGAAGATGGAAACGGCAACGCCCTCATCCGGCTCGATCGCCACGTCGCCGGCGATGGCGAAGGTGATATTTCCGGAAAGCTGGCCGGCCGGGATCACCAGCGTGCCGGCCGGGTAGACGCCGCCCTGGAAATCGGCCGGATCGGCCGGCGCGGCGCCGGCGCCCACCACTGCCCAGCTGATCTGCACGCCGCCGGCGCCGGCCGGGGCCGAAAGCGTGACCGGCACCACCACGTTGGCGCTGCCGCTGTTCCCTTCCACCACATCGGCCACCGCGCCCAGGAAGGCGAGCGGCAGGCCCGATCCGGCGCCGGCGCGGCCCACAAAGCCGCGGGCCACCGCCTGGGCGGGGCCGAGTATGGCGGGCCAGAAGCTCACTGGGAAAGGCGGGCCTGGGCAGCGCCAGACGTGCGGGCGGTGCAGCGCAGGCGGTGCAGCACGCCGGCTTCGCGGCAGAAGATCATCTCGCTCGCCGGGCCGGTGAACTGCACGGCCAGGCCAAGATTGGTCATAGGCACCGCGGTGGCGCCGCCATCAAAGCTGCGGTCCAGCACGATGGTGCCGGCCAGGTTCCCGGTAATGTGCAGATTGGCGCTACCGGTGAATTCCAGCCAACCGGTGAATTCGCCGGCGGCATCCAGCGTGGCCTCGACCAGGCGATCGGCCAGATCCTGTTCGTCGGGGGTGCGTTTGCCCATCAGGCGATTCCTTGGCTGCGCTCGTAGGAGCGGGTGACGAAGAGGACGCCGGCCATCGCGGCCAGCGCGGTCCAATCGGTTGGCTCCACCGGCAGGCCGCGGGCGAGCTGGACGATCGGCACGATGGCGGAGCGGGCGAGCAGCACGGCGATCATCCAGCCGCAGGCCGGCCGCCAGGCGCGCACGAAAAAGGCCCACAGCGTGCGCGGCGGGTGCGCCGGGCCGCCCCTGATTGCTGCGTGTTGGCCGGCGGGCGTGGCGCCCTCGGCCGGGGCGGCGGCAGCGGCCAGATCGGCCATTGCGCCTTTCGCGCCTTCCACCAGGCTGCCCATCAGGCCGGCCATCACACGTCGCCCAGGGCGGCGGCGCGGGCCAGCCAGCCGCGCAGGAACGTGCGCTGCGAAGGGTTCAGCCGGACGATCTGCTTGTAGCGATCGGCGGCCAGCTGGCGCATCCAGTCGCGGATGAGGCTGGGCGCCGGGATCCGCGCGGCGGCCAGCGTGCGGGTGCCGATCTGGCCGTCTTCCAGCAGCTTTGGCCGGCCCACCGGCAGCGCGCAGTTGATGGCCTGCTGCAGCAGCCGGGCGGCGGCGCGCGGGCCGGCGTTCACCGCCTGATCGAAGACGGCGCCATCCACCGGCGCCGGCAGCGCATCGCAGTGCATCGGGAGCCAGAAGCACCAGAGATAGATCTGCGCCGCCTGGGCGTGGGCGAGCTTCCGGATATCCTCCACGTCGATCGGGCCGGCGGGAAACAGGGCGCGCACGCGCGGGTTGATGGCAGCTTCAGCCCGCAGGAAGCGCAGCGAAATGCCGAAATTGGTGGCGCCGCCGCGATCGGCGGCGATGTCGTTGAAGCCGCCTTCGTGCTCGAGCAGGCGTGCCAGGCACTTGTTGAAACGGTCGCCGCTGTCGGCCAGGCGGGCGGCGACAGAGGACACGGGTGAAGAGGACACGGTTGAGGAGGCTGGCGGGCGCGACATGGCCCGGATGTAGCCGCGCGCGCGCGGATGCTTCCCGTCCGGTGGCGGACTGGATCAGCCGAACAGATCAGTGGTGGCGGCGCGGGTGCGGGCAGCGGCCAGCACATCGAATACATAGCTCCGGCTCATTTTCAGCCGGGCGGCAATCTCGTCGCCGGTGAGGCCTTCGGCGTGGAGGGCGATCACGGCGCGGCGGCGCCACTGGCCCACTGGTAGCACCAGATTTTGCCCGTGGAAATATTCGCCCATCTGGGCGGCCAGGCGCGGGCCGATGGCGCGGGTGATCGGGTGATCGGGGCCGGGCTGGCGCGGCACGTAAAACAGGCTGCCGCCCAGCGCTTCGGCCAGCTTCAGATACCCGGCTTCGCCAATCACGGCGACCAGGTCGTCGACCAGTTCCGAAGGCCGGGCGGCGCCCATCAGCCGTAATGATCCTGCCAGTGGGCGCGGGCCAGCTGATCGCCCAGGCGGGCGGCCAGCTGCTCCAGGTCGCGCTCGGTCAGCTCCAGCACGCCGCTGTCGGCATCACGGCCCGCCACCATCGCCAGCGTGGTGCCGGCCGGCTGCGCGCCCACGTGGATCAGCCGCTTCAGGATCGCCTCGCACAGGCGCAGCTTCAGCGTCCACACCGGATCGGCCAGGCCCGCCACGTTCTGATCCCAGCCGTTGCGGGTGGCGATGCCCTTCAGCGCCTCGATCAGCTTGTAGACCTGGCTTTGATCAGCCCACTGCAGGCGGGTGGTGCCCATCTGGCGGCGGGCGAAGGCCTCCAGCGCGGCTTCGGTGGGGTTGCGGATCACGCCCAGCAGGCCGAGGCTGATCAGCATCGCGCGGGCCTTTTTCGCAGACGGGTGATCGGCCGGGCGCGCGCCCGCCTTTGGTGCGGCCGGGCGGGCCTCGAAGCCCAGCCGGTTCATTTCCTTCAGGGCGCTGGCCAGCTGATCGGTCGTCATCGTGGCGGCGGAATCGACGCCGGTGCTGCGGTTCAGCACGGCGCGATAATCCGCCTCCTCCATCCCCAGCTGCTTTTTCGCCAGGTGCAGCTTGGCGATCATCGCCCGGCGGTGCGGATCCGGCGCAAACTGCGGCGCGGCGCGGCGGGTGGCGGTCATGATGCCACCAGCGTGAACTGCGCTGCCGCTTCTTGCGCGTCTGGCCAATTCCACAGGCCCTGCGCGCCCTTCATAGGGAACGGCTGCGCCCAAGCCTCGATGTCGAGCATCGGCCAGCCCCAGTTACTGTGCTGGTCGCGGCTGCTGTCGTTGACCGTCAGCGCACCCATTTCCCTCGCAATGTCAGTGCCCAGCCGGGGTTCGCCAACAACAGCTGTCCCCAAGCCCGCACCGGTTGGAAGCTCGGCCGCACAGCCGGACAGGAGTGAAATGGCCCGTTCAGGAAGCAAACAGGTCTGCGCAGCATATCGGCCGCCGGCTTCGCAGAGGCGCAAAAGCTGCCGGCACTCGTGGAAATCAGCCTGCCGCTTACTCGCGTGGATCACGATCCGCTGGCCAATCAGCCAGTTTGGCGCGCGCCAGCGGCGAAACTCCCATGGCTTTGCCCCGGCGATGATCAGCGAGGCCCACGGCTGCCAGATGGTCAGCGCCTTCACGCCAGCACCTGTTCGGTGGGATCGGCCACGGTTTCGGTGGCCTCTGGCACGTCGCCGGCGCGGGCGATGAAGAATTCCTCCTTCTGGATGATGGAGAAGC
>ERZ1066128.540-NODE-540-length-14928-cov-12.063874_pt1 | contig 14928 bp, 11 predicted proteins | sample MGYA00382775_ERZ1066128 | MGnify/ENA primary metagenome ERZ1066128 (study PRJEB33369, sample SAMEA5778358) | biofilm metagenome | biome: Industrial cooling water; feature: Water cooling tower basin; material: Biofilm | place: United Arab Emirates | collected...
TGAAAGTTGTAGGTATCGCCACCGGAGTAATAGTACTGGTAGATAAAGCCCAGTGCCAGGGCACCAAAGATCTTCACCAGCAGAGCAGGGAAAAAATACTTCCGGGTGACATCATCCGTAAAGCGCGGCCGAACTGCATAAGCGCCTGCCAACACCAAAAAGATCACGATCGGGGTGACAATCAGGTCGCGCTGCTCCATGTCAATCGGAGTTTTTCTTTTCCATCTCGCGCAGTCGCTTCTTGGCATCCTTAAAAGCCTCGTCCTTCCGGCCGGCTTTCTTCTTCGCATCTTTAAAATACCGTTTTGCTGCCTCCCGGTTACCCTGCCTTTGGTTGATTTCGCCCAAGGCTATGAGCGAATAGAGGTAGTACCCACTTTCGGTAGCCCCAATCTCTTCCGCATACTTCACGGCCAGTTCGTAGTACGTTTTAGCCTCATCATATTTTCGTAAAACATCATAGTGTTGCCCCAGAAAAAATGCGGCATACCGGCCACTGGTGGCTTCGTAACCAAAACGCCCGCTATCGATAAGCGCCAAAATCTGGTGACATTCTTTCGCCATCTCCGGAAAAGACCCGCGCGAATACAGGACCCGCGCATAGTACCGGTGGAAATAGGGATTGCCCGGGTACGTCTGACGCAAATACTGCGAGGCTTTGAACGCGCCTGGCTGATCGTTCTCATAGCTGTTCAATATTCGCATCAACCACACCATCGCTTCGGTGCGCGTATAAAATGCGTTGTAGGAAACTTCCTTGAGTTGCTCAAGTCCCAATTTCTTGTCACCCTTGCGAAAGAACCACAGCAGCGGCTTTAATGCCGGGTAATTCTCCGGAACCCAAACCGAAAAGTAGTTGTACAAGGCATCTCCAAACAAAAGCTCCGGGCTCAGCTCACTCCCGGCCTTGCTCTCCTCCAGGTAGTTCAACGCCCGTTTACCCACTACAGCTGCCTTTCGCCAGTTCTTACGCTCCTCATCGGCATAGAGCCTGCCCTTGAACCCGTAAGCGGCCGCGAGAAAGAAGGAAGCCTCTACTTTATACTCCGGTCGTTTGTCGTAGAGTCGTTCCGCCACTAAAATGGCGCTGTCCATATAGGCTAAAAACCGATCATCATAGACCGTGCTTTTGGTGTTGGGCATGATCTTCCACCACTCGCTCAGGCCCAGCAAAAAATAGGGTAACGGATGCCAGCCGTATTTAATCTTAAAGTAGCGGAATTTGGTCTCCGCTTTCTCAAACTCGAAGTTGTAGAGATTGGTCAGGGCCTCAGCCGCCTCCAGCTGGATATCGAGATTTGAAATCAAAATGAGCGTGGAATCACGGTTGTCAGGCCGATGGCCTGGTGTAGCGGCACAGGTCCCCACTGCGGCTATCATCAGCAAAACAACCAGGCTCTTCATGATCACCACAAATCTAATTGAAAGAAATCACGTTAATTAGCAACATGCAAGCGGAATCCGGTTGGAGCACGTTGTTCGGGGCACAAAAACGTGTGCTCTTTATTGTGCTCTGCATCAGCGCTGTTCTTTTACTTTATATCAAAAAGCAATTTATCGAATATGAAACAGCCGCCTTCGAATTTCTTCAGGACCGGCCGGAGGGCGGCATCCTGCGGCTGATCAGCACACTACAATTTATCTCCATCCCGCTGATTTACGCCTGGAAGTTCACGGTAATCGGGTTTGTTCTTTGGATCGGGTGTTTCATGTTTGGTTTTCGGATTACCTATTACCAGTGCTGGGGTGTTGCGCTGGCAGCCGAGTATGTCTTTCTGCTGCCCGAAGTCATTAAAATTGGCTGGTTTATGTTCGTCACAAATGATCCCACGTTGCTCGAAATCCGGGCATTTTATCCTTTGTCGCTCATGAATCTGGTGAACTTCGCCAATGTGGATGTCCGGTACCACTACCCGCTAAAATCCCTTAACGTTTTTGAGATCCCGTACGTGTACCTGCTCGTTTCGGGTTTGTTCTACTTTGCCCAGAAGCAAAAAAAGATGATGTGGTGGATCGTGACTACATCCTACGTGCTCATCTTCTCGCTGTGGCTGGTGTTCTACATGATCGTATATAAATAGGCCTGCCGTGACGTTGACAATCACGCGGCCCAATAGGGTATTTTAGCTATTTTCGCCCCTTCTAACGGCCGCAACGCGCATGAATTTTCAGAAAACGAACAACATTACCGGTTGGTTGACCTTTGCCATTGCATTAGTGGTGTACTGGGTAACCATGGAAGAAACTGCCAGCTACTGGGATTGCGGGGAGTTTATTGCCACCTCCTACAAACTGGAGGTATCGCACCCGCCCGGAGCCCCGTTGTTTATGCTCATTGGCCGGTTGTTTTCGTTCCTCGCCATGGGCGATGTAACCCGGGTGGCGTATTGGATCAACATGATCAGCGTGCTTAGCAGCGCCTTTACCATTTTATTTCTGTTTTGGACCATCACGCTCTTCGGCCGCAAAATGATGGGTATCCGGCAGGATGGCTCGGTCACCGAATCGCAAACCTGGTTGCTGGTGGGTGCCGGACTGGTGGGGTCACTGGCCTACACCTTTAGTGATTCGTTCTGGTTTTCGGCTGTCGAGGCCGAAGTGTACGCCCTGTCATCGTTTTTCACTGCGTTTGTCGTTTGGGCTATGCTGAAGTGGGATCACATAGAGGACGAAAGCCGCGCCAACCGCTGGTTGCTGATGATTGCCTATATGATGGGATTATCCATTGGCATTCACATGCTCAACCTGGTAACCATACCCGCACTGGGCCTGATCTACTACTTCAAAAAATATGAACCCAATCGGTGGGGCATTTTACTAACGCTGATGATTAGTGGCGCGCTCGTTTTGTTCATCAATGACTTCATTGTGCCGGGTTTGCCCAGCATTGCCGGCTCGTTCGAGATCTTCTTTGTCAACACGTTGGGGCTTCCCTTTGGCTCCGGTGCCTTGTTTTTTGCCGTGTTAGTGGGTGCGGGCTTGGCGTTTGGCATACGCCAAACTCATCTCCGGAACAGGCCATTGCTCAATGTCTTTTTGCTGGCCACGTCCTTCATCCTCATCGGCTATTTTTCCTACGCCACCATTGTCATTCGGTCGAACTACGAGACAAACATCAACGAAAACGCTCCCAAGGACGTGATGAGTTTCGTTCGCTACCTGAAGCGCGAGCAGTATGGAAGCCGGCCCCTGCTCTACGGAGCGTATTTCAACGCCCGCCCGGTCGATATTGAATACGGCTCACCGGTATACATCAAAGGAAAAGATCGGTACGAAATCTCCACCCGGAAGTTCAGCTACAAGTATGACCCGGCCAATGAAACGATGCTTCCGCGGATGTGGTACCCGGACGGCAAGAAAGCCTACGAGCGCATCATGAATTTGGCGGAAGGTCAACAACCCACGTTTGCACAAAACCTGGCGTACATGTTCAGCCACCAAATTAGTTTCATGTATGTGCGCTATTTCATGTGGAATTTTGCTGGCCGCGAAAGTGACGACCCCATGGCCGCTTGGCTCACTCCGATGGATGCCTTCACCAAGGTACCGGCCTTGCTGGAGGAAAACCGCGGACGCAATAACTTTTTGATGATCCCGTTTGTGCTTGGCTTTTTGGGCATGTTCTTCCAGATCGTGAAAGACACCCGGAACTTTGCCGTAGTGGGGCTCTTGTTTGTCATGACGGGTGTGGCGATTGTTGTTTACTTAAACTCACCCCCTGAGGAGCCGCGCGCACGGGATTACATTTATGCCGGATCATACTACGCGTTTGCCCTCTGGATTGGATTGGCCGTGATTGGCATTGCCGAGAGCCTGCAGCGCCTGGTGAAGAATGCGAAGATGGCTGCCCTGGCAGCGGCACTCATCGGGCTGAGTGCCCCTACCGTCATGGCGTTGGAGGGCTGGGACGATCACAATCGCGCCAACCGGTACTTCTCCGTAGACTCTGCCAAAAACTACCTTGCGTCATGTGCCCCTAACGCCATACTGTTTACGGGTGGCGATAACGATACCTTCCCCCTGTGGTACGCTCAGGAAGTAGAGGGATTCCGCACCGATGTGCGCGTCATTGTGCTCAGTTACTACAACACCGACTGGTATATCGGGCAAACCATGCGCAATTCGTATGAGTCCACGCCTTTCCCCTACACGCTGTCACTGCACCAATACCGCCAGGGCGGCCCGAATGAATACCTGCCGGTAGCTAACACCGGTATCAAGAGCATCGATTTACATCAGTACCTGGACTTGCTGCGCCAGGACTATAAAGGCCTGCTGCGCGATGAAAACAATATCGTTCCGAGCAAGCTGATGACCCTCAATGTGAATCGGGAGGAAGTGCTCAAGAAGGGCATCATCCCGGCAGGAATGGATAGTCTGGTGGTGGATCAGATGCAGTTGCGCATCACATCCTCCCATCTGCAGATGAAAGACCTGGCCATGCTGGATGTATTAGCCACCAGCAATTGGGATCGCCCGATTTACGTTAACATGACGTCCCTCAACCAGTTTCAGGTTGACCTTAGCCCCTACGTGGTTCAGGAGGGAAACGCCTATCGTATTCTCCCCATGCGCAACATTCGCAACGACCGCGAGACGCTGGTCAACACGGAAAAGACCTATGACAACATGGTGAATAAGTTCAGCTACCGGGGCCTGGATGATCCTACCGTTTACTACTCCGATGACTACCGGGGCTTTGTACTCAATCAACGCCATTCATTCAACACACTGGCCGAAGCGCTGATTGACGAGGGCAAAATAGCCAAGGCCGATTCGGCATTGCAGTTCATGCTGCGTGTAATTCCGGACAACGTGTTCCGGTATGATCCTACCAATGTTTCGACCGTGAACCTGCTATTTAAGGTGGGCCGAAAAGACCAGGCTGTGGCCATGGCCAACCTGATGGGCGACCGGGCCGATGAAATGGCCACTTACCTCATTGGACGTGGAGATGGCATCACCAGTGAGGTACGAAACAACTTGTCGATACTGGGGATGATGTACCGCACGCTATACGAACATGGCGAAGTCGAACTGGGTAAGAAGTACGAGGATGCCTACGAGCGTCATCTTAATGACCTGGAAATCCGCTCGCGGATTCAACCCTGAGTCAGAACTCAATCTCACCCAGGAACGAGGCGTTTTCCAGGACACAGATCATCTGGTGGGCACTCCGGTCATTGAGAACAGGGTGCCGCTAACCTCAATGGGTTTGTCGGTGTACGCAATCCGGGATTTCGAAAAAAATGCCAGCGGCCCAACTAGGCCTCTTCCCTGGCATAATCATCAACCGGCAAACAGCTGCAGACGAGATTGCGGTCACCATACGCGTTGTCAACACGACTTACGGAAGGCCAGAATTTGGCTTCTCTGACAAAGGGTAGCGGATAGGCCGCCTTCTGCCGGCTGTAACTGTGAGTCCACTCATCTGCGGTGATTACCGCAGCGGTATGGGGAGCATTTTTAAGCACGTTGTCTTCCCGGCTAAACTTGCCCTCTTCCACCTCACGGATCTCGCTACGGATTTCGATCAGTGCCTCAACAAATCGATCCAACTCGGCTTTGGGCTCGCTCTCCGTGGGCTCAATCATAATAGTACCGGCCACGGGGAAAGAAACGGTGGGCGCATGGAATCCAAAATCCATCAGGCGTTTGGCAATATCTTCCACTTCAATACCGGCCTTCTTGAAATCACGGCAATCCACAATCATTTCATGGGCGCAGCGTCCATTGGTGCCGGTGTACAGAATCTTATAATGACCGTTCAGTCTTTCTTTAATGTAGTTCGCGTTGAGTATCGCCAACTTAGTTGCGTTGGTCAGTCCTTCGCCACCCATCATTGAAATGTAGGCATAGGAAATGGCCAGAATGCTGGCGCTACCCCAAGGGGCTGCCGACACGGCCGGGATAGCCTCCTCCCCGCCCGTCTTCACCACCGAGTGTCCGGGCAAAAAAGGTTTCAATTTGTCGTTAACACAAATAGGGCCCATGCCAGGCCCGCCACCACCGTGCGGAATGCAAAATGTCTTATGGAGATTGAGGTGACAAACATCTGCCCCGATATTGGCTGGCGAGGTAAGTCCTACCTGCGCATTCATGTTCGCGCCATCCATGTACACGAGTCCACCATTTTGGTGAATGATCTCGCAAATCTCCGTAATGGCTTCTTCAAAAACTCCGTGAGTCGATGGATAGGTAACCATCAGACATGCCAGTGTGTCCTTATATTGCAATGCCTTGGCTTTCAAATCAGCGACATCCACCTTGCCGTCCTCGTCTGATTTTACAACAACCACATCCATACCGGCCATTACCGCACTGGCGGGATTGGTTCCGTGCGCGGAAGCGGGAATCAACGCAATGTTGCGATGGTGGTCACCGCGATGCTGGTGATATGCCCGAATCACCATGAGGCCGGCATACTCGCCCTGGGCTCCGCTGTTCGGCTGTAACGACACACCGGTGAATCCCGTCACTTCCATCAACCATTTCTCCAGATTGTTGATCATCTCCTGATAACCGAGTGTCTGGCTGGCCGGAGCAAACGGATGAATCTGGCCCAATTCCGGCCACGTTACAGGAATCATTTCCGTGGTAGCGTTCAATTTCATGGTGCAACTGCCCAATGAGATCATTGAATGCACCATCGAGAGATCCTTATTCTCCAACTTTTTGATGTAGCGCAGCATCTCGTGCTCGCTGTGATGCATGTTGAATACAGGGTGCGTCAGGTAGCTGCTCGTACGGACGAGGGAGCCCGAGAACTTCAACGAGGAAATGGGTTGAAGGGAAGTTGGTGCCGCCTGGCCTGTGGCGCTGGCAAAAATGGCAAGAATCGATTTCAGAGACTCGACCGAAGACGTCTCGTCCAGCGAGATTCCGATATGAGGGGTTGCGAAGTACCTGAAGTTCACTCCGGCCGCTTCTGCGCGGGTTCTCACCTCCTGCGGGTTCGCCACTTCCACCTTCAACGTATCGAAGTAATTCGCATTCACCTGCTTGATACCAAGTTTTTGCAAACCGGCCTCCAACATCTGCGCGAGTCCATGAATGCGCCCCGCGATTTTTCGCAAACCGTGAGGCCCATGATAAACGGCATACATACCCGCCATCACCGAGAGCAATACCTGGGCTGTACATATGTTGGATGTGGCTTTCTCTCTCCGAATATGTTGCTCGCGGGTTTGTAATGCCATGCGATAACCCGGATTGCCCTGCGCATCCACCGAGGCGCCAATGATACGACCAGGAATCTGGCGTTTGTATTCATCGCGGGTGGCGAAAAACGCTGCGTGCGGTCCACCAAAACCCATGGGCACCCCGAAACGCTGACTGCTGCCGACCACCACATCCGCTCCCATTTCTCCGGGAGACTTCAAAACCAGCAAAGCCATCAGATCCGTACCCATCACCACAGCCACATCGCGTTCGCGCGCGGCCGAAATGAAGGATGAATGATCATGTACTCCGCCATCGTTATTCGGGTATTGAATGTAAACGCCAAACACGTCCGCATCCGTTATATCCATTTTGGTGATATCACCAATCCTTAGTTCAACGCCAATGGGAGCGCAGCGGGTTTTCAGTACGTCTATCGTTTGGGGAAACGTGCTGTGATCCACAAAAAACACGTGGGCATTTTTTTTCGATGCCTTGCGGGCGGCATACACCAGGTGAACGGCTTCGGCTGCCGCTGTCGCTTCGTCCAGCAGCGAAGCGTTCGCAATCTCCATACCGGTCAGGTCAATGACCATGGTTTGGTAGTTGATCAACGCTTCGAGGCGGCCCTGGGCAATTTCCGCCTGGTAGGGCGTGTAGGCGGTGTACCATCCCGGGTTCTCCAGGATATTGCGCAAAATCACGCCCGGGGTAATGGTGTTGTAATACCCCATGCCGATGTACGATTGAAACAGTTTGTTCCGACCCATCGTCTTTTTGAAGTCATTCAAAAAGGCAAACTCCGATTGTGCCGGGGGCAGATTGAGTGGCTTCTTGAGGCGGATATTAGCCGGCACAGTCTGGCTAATCAGTTCATCCACCGATGAGGCCTTCACCACGTTCAGCATTTCATCAATCTGCTCAGCACTGGGTGCATTGTGGCGTCTTTCAAACTTTTCGGAATACAACGGATCAATCGACATAGATCTACTGGGAAAATGATTTTGCTAGAACAACAACTTTTTGTGCACCTGGTTCCCGGTGCCGTCCGCACCGGGGCTTCCGTCAGGTGTTAGAAACGCTCGAACTGGGAGAAGAAGAAATTCCCCTCAATGCCGGCATTTTCGTCCGAATCACTGCCATGAATCGCATTAGCGTCAATCGATTTGGCAAACAGTGCGCGGATGGTGCCCGGAGCTGCCTTTTTGGGGTCTGTTGCCCCGATCAGCTTACGAAAATCCTCCACGGCATTTTCCTTCTCCAAAATCATGGGCACAATAGCACCGGACGACATGTAGGCGCAGAGTTCGCCATAAAACGGACGCTCCTTGTGGATGGCGTAAAATTGACCGGCCAGTTCGCTGGTCAGTTTTACTTTTTTCATGGCCACAATTCGGAACCCGGCTTCTTCAATCATTTTTGTAATCGCACCCGTGTGACCTGCTGAAACAGCATCGGGCTTTATCATCGTGAACGTTCTTTTTCCTGCCATGGACTTGTAGGGTTTAAAAATTTGCGCGCAAAGGTATCAAAAGACGATCAAGAATTGCGTTCAAAACCCGCAATTCGAGCCCAAAACTGCAAGAATTGAAATGTGCGCTTTTCTACCGATTTTTGCCGGCTCATGAAAAATCAGGAAGAGCTGGAAATGCTGCTGCAATCACCTCGCAATGTGGTGGTTATCATGCATTTCAAGCCGGATGCCGATGCGTTGGGCTCCTCGCTGGGCCTGGCGGGCTTCCTGAAAAAGCTGGGTCATCGCGTGCAGGTGGTCGCCCCCAGCAATTACCCTGAGTTTTTGGCCTGGCTACCCGGAAATGAACAGGTATTGGCGGTAGACGACCGGTTTGGCGACTCCTTGCCGAAAGCTGTTCAAGAAATCGAAAAAGCGGACATTATTTTTTGCCTCGACTTCAACAATCCAAACCGTGTAAACGCGTTGGAAAAACCGCTGCGCGATGCCCGCGGGGTGAAAGTTATGATTGATCACCATCTGGAGCCGGAGAACTTTGCTGATTTCCAGAAATGGAACACTCAATCAGCCTCTACGGCCGGCCTCGTGTTCGATCTGATTCACGATTTAAAGATGGTCGATAAGATTGATGCCGATATTGCCACTTGTCTTTATGCAGGTCTGATGACCGACACGGGGGGATTCCGTCACAACAATACCCGTCATCAGGAGTTTCTCATTGCGTCTTCGTTGGTAGCGCATGGCGCTGATCCTCACGTGATTGCCAAGAAGATTTATGATAACAATACATTGGAGCGCCTCCGGTTAACCGGCTTCGCCTTATATGAGAAGCTGGTGGTGGTGCCGGAGTATCGGACAGCCTACATGGCCCTGAGCGGCAGCGAGCTTAGCCGATTCAACGCCCAGACGGGCGATCTGGAAGGGCTCGTGAACTACGGCCTCTCCATTGAGGGCGTCCGCATGGCGGTTCTGATGTACGACCGAAAAGATGAGGTGAAACTGTCCTTTCGCTCCCTGGGTGATTTTTCAGTGAATGAATTAGCCCGGAAACATTTTAATGGCGGTGGTCACCGTAACGCTGCCGGGGGGCAGTCCAAATCCTCATTGCAGGCAACACTTGAAAAACTATTGGCACTTTTGCCAGAATACAAAAATCAATTGAACGCATAACCAAATGAACATGTACATGAGATCCATCCTGTTGTTGTTAGTCGTGACCCTGCTGGTAGCCGCCTGCTCGGAAACCGAGAAGACGCCCTCCGGGCAAGAGTTTACCTATATCCGTAAGGGAAAAGGTGAACCGGGCCGGAAAGGCGAATACATTTTGATGAACATGAGCTATCGGGACGCTAAAGACTCCGTGTGGTTTACGTCTGCCCGCGAAGACGGAAACCCGGTATTGCTGCCCATTTTGGACAGCATACCCAAATCAATGAAGGATGGCGTACGTGAAGTATTTCAGTTACTTCGGGTGAACGACAGCATCACCTTCAAAGTGCGGGCAAAAGATCTGTTTACAAAAACATGGCAGTCAGAAGTGCCGGCAGGCGTGGACTCAAGCAGCTTCTTCACCTTTTATGTGGGTGTTAAGGAGATCATGAATGCCGACCGGCTGAACGAGTTTCAGCGCGAATTCTATGAAAAAGAAAATGCCCGGGCCATGAAGGCCGAAAGTGAGCAATTGAAAAAAGACACGGTGGCGCTTGATCAGCATCTGGCTGAACGAAACATTACGGCTACCAAGACACCCGAAGGTGTTCGGTATGTGATAACCAAACTGGGCAAAGGCGAAAAGCCCAATCTGTCGCAACAAATACGGTTTGCCTACAAGGGCATGCTCCTGGATGGTAGCGTCTTTGATGAATCCAAGCAGCCCATTATCTATCCGCTCAGCAACCTGATTCGCGGTTGGCAAATTGCATTCCCGAACTTTCCGGTAGGTACCAAAGCAACGCTCTACGTTCCCTCTTCCCTGGGGTATGGCCCTCAAGGTTCACCCCCCACCATTCCGGCTAATGCCAATTTGATATTTGAGGTTGAGTTAGTCGGCATTGAGAAATAAGTATGCGAGTAGCAAAGTTTATTCCCTTGTTCCTTCTGGTCTTTGGATGTGCCCAACCCTTTACACCACCGTGCACCGAGGAAGTTGATCCGGCCGAAATTGCTGCCGTGCCTGCCGATCGGTTGCAAATTGATCTGGACATTATTGATGATACCCTGGCCGCCAGGTCAATTGTCCCGATCATCGATCCCAGCGGCATACGCTATACGATCGAAAGGCAGGGAGATGGCGAAGAAGTACGTTGCTTACAAAACGCTATTCTTGTGAAGTATAAAGGCAAGTTGCTTTCTCCGGATGCCCGAGCACTTCAATTTGGTGGCATTTTTGACCAGGGCACGATCAGTATTTCGCTGTCTACCGTCATCGTTGGGTGGCAAGTCATGTTCCTGCAGTTCAAGGTGGGCACCAAAGCTACACTCTATCTGCCATCCGGCTTCGCGTATGGCACTTCGTCACGTCCGGCACCACTGGGATCAGGTCGAGCTGATATTCCGGCAAACGCAAACCTGATTTTTGAAATTGAACTGCTTGATGTGCAATGACGCTGTGCCTGGCGACTCGTAACACACACAAATTGGAAGAAATTCGGGCGAAACTGGGCAACCGGTTTCGCCTGATTTCATTAGACGATGTAGGTTGTACGGAAGAACTGCCCGAAACGGCCGACACGATTCCAGGTAACTCGCTGCAAAAGGCACAGTTTGTCTTTGAACACTACAATGTTGCCTGTGTAGCCGATGACTCAGGCCTGGAGATTGATGCACTTGGGGGTGCCCCAGGCGTTCACTCGGCCTACTATGCCGGCCCGCAACGAAGTCACGAGGATAATATCCAAAAAGTGCTGGATGAGTTGCGAAACACCACCCAACGATCCGCCCAATTCCGGACGGTGCTCACACTCGTGACCGCCAACGGCATTCAGGTGTTCGAAGGCATCTTGAACGGAAATATCCTTTACGAACCCCGGGGTAAGAATGGTTTTGGCTACGACCCGATTTTTCAACCGGAAGGAATCGACCTAAGCCTGGCCCAGTTGTCGCTGGAGGAAAAGAACAAAATCAGTCACCGCGCACGGGCCATTGAAAAGCTGGTGAGCTACTTCCAAACCAATTCGCTATAATTGGTCATTCGTTATGAAATGGCCATAGTAAATGCTTCACACTAACCGGAATGATCATTCAGGCCATTCCATGTGACCTTAGTAAAAGAATATGAACACATGAAACCTTATACGATCGGCATTACAGGTGGCAGCGGTTCCGGAAAGACGTTTTTTCTGCAAGGGCTGTCGGCCAGTTTTGGGTCTGATCATATTTGCCTGATCTCTCAAGACAACTACTACAAGCCACGGGATTTACAGCCCGTAGATGAGAATGGGGTTAAAAATTTTGACTTACCCGTCTCCATCGACCGGGAGGCTTTTGAAGCCGATCTCCTCAAATTGCGCTCAGGACAATCGGTCACGAAACTCGAGTACACGTTCAACAATCCGGCTGCGGGGCCAAAAATGCTTGAATTTAAGGTCGCACCTATTCTGGTTGTGGAGGGGCTTTTTGTCCAATACTTCGAAGAAATCGCCTCCCAACTCGACTTAAAGGTTTTTATCGAGGCGAAAGACCATGTTAAACTCGGCCGCAGAATCAAGCGCGACCAGGTAGAGCGCGGATATGATCTGGATGACGTGCTCTACCGTTACCAGTACCACGTGATGCCGGTTTACGAGCGCCTGATCGAACCTCTGAAGCACCAGGCCGACCTGGTGATCCCCAACAACTCGGATTTTAGCCACGCGCTTGAGGTTCTGACCGGTTTTTTGAGACACCGGCTGGCACTTGCAAATTAGAAGTCAATCCCTACTTTTGTAGGCCTTTTTGACGGGTATGCAAAAGCAAACGAATCGTGTCGCAACATTGACCTTGGGCATCTTTGCTGCCTTGGTGATCTTGCTTTCGCATAGCTTCAGCTACCAGTCCGAACGATCAGAGAAAAACAGCGAAGCTCAGGAACAAACGGAGACCGGAACCTCCGTGCAGACTGCCCCGGCCACGGTGTCCGGTCCTCAGGCATCCGTTCAAACTGAAACTGAACCCTCGGTAATTCAGGTTTGGGTGCGTGAGGTAAAGCAGAAGGCGCTGGCCATCGTAACGGAAACCGCATCGTTTGTTTTTCGGCAACTGGTAGGTGCGTCCATTTCGCCACAGGCACCCTGATTTACAATCTTCCCCAATCTCTCGCCCGACCATTACAATACGGCCGGGCCCATTCATTTTCTTAACTCAAAAATCAATTCGGAACATTATATGCAAAACAAAGGAATAGTTGTTGTACTCACCGTGGTGATCACCGCGCTGTGCTTGTACTATCTCTCCTTCACGTTCGTGTCGCGTAAAGTGCAGCAAGATGCCATCGCGTATGCTACGGACGATAAGGGGACCGTTAACCTGGCCCGGAAACAGACTTATCTGGATTCACTCTGGAACAAACCCGTGTACGACCTGGGGTTTAAAGAATACACGTACAAAGAAGTAAAAGAAAACGAACTGGCACTCGGCCTCGATTTGCAGGGTGGCATGCACGTGGTACTGGAGATTTCACCAGCTGACATTGTGCGGGGCCTCGGTGGTTCTTACGCCACGGACGAAACGTTTCGCGCAGCCTTGACAAAGGCGCGCGAAGGTGAAAAGCGTGGCGAGGGTAAGTTCACTGAACTTTTCCGGCAAGCCGTAAAATCGGCTAAACCCGATGAGCGTCTGTCGCTGTATTTTGCTTCGGCTGCTAACAAAGACCGCATTACCCAAAGCGCCACGGATGATGAGGTGGTCGAATTTCTCGATAAAGAAATTGATCAGGCGATCGAGCGATCGTTTACCATCCTCAAGACACGTATCGACCAATTTGGCACTTCGCAGCCTAACATCCAGCGGCTTCAGGGCACAGGACGTATTCAAATCGAAATTCCTGGAGCCGACAATCCTCAGCGCGTACGCAAACTTTTACAGGGTGTAGCCCGCCTGGAGTTTTGGGATGTCGCAGAATACAACGACCCGGCTTTGATTGGCGCATTGTCCTCGGTAAATGATAAACTCACGCAGGAACTGCAAGCCCAACAAGCCAGCACGCCCGCTACCCAAAATACCGCCACGCCTGCCGATACCACACAATCAGACCTGGCGAAACAACTGGCAGCCCAGGACAGCACGGGCACCTCGTTGGATTCCCTTACCCGGGCAACCACTTCTCCGCTATTTGGTAAGTGGAGTCAGGGTATCCCCTTCTTGTATGATGTAAAAGATACCGCGGAAATCAACCGGATTCTCAGACGGCCCGATGTACGGAATCTCATTCCTTCGTCTATCAACTGGGCGTGGGATGTTAAACCCAATCCCGATGTAACTCCGGGCGTAGAAGATATTCAACTGAACTTTTTGAATGTTGGACGGAACCGTAAACCCTTGTTGACCGGTGAGGTGATTACCGATGCCAGAAACGATTTTGATGACAAGGGCGCACCAGCCGTTACCATGAACATGAATGCCAGCGGCACCAAAACATGGGCTAAGGTAACGCGCGAGGCTTCCCAGCGCCAACCGAAAGGCCGCATCGCCATTGTATTGGATAATTTTGTTTATACGGCTCCCACGGTTCAGGGCGAAATTCCCAATGGCAACTCCCAGATTACGGGGAACTTTGCGTTGGAAGAAGCCAAAGATTTGGCAAACGTTCTGAAGGCGGGTTCGCTGCCGGCACCTACCCGCATTGTAGAGGAGGCCATTGTTGGCCCCACGCTGGGTAAGGTTGCCCAAAATCAGGGTTTGATCTCCATGGCTTGCGGTCTCGCGCTGGTGGTGATTTTCATGATTGCGTACTATGCAAAAGGTGGCTGGATTGCCAACCTGGCGTTGCTGTTCAACATCTTCTTCATCCTGGGAATTCTGGCTCAGCTCGACTCCGCGCTTACGCTGCCGGGTATTGCCGGTATTGTATTGACCATGGGTATGGCCGTAGATGCCAACGTACTGATTTATGAAAGAATTAAAGAAGAGATGCGCCATGGCCGCAAATTGTTGGATGCCATTAAGAAAGGTTACCAACGCGCCTTTGCCACCATCTTTGACTCGAACCTAACAACCCTGCTCACCGCTATCGCTTTGTTTGTCTACGGTCAGGGGCCTCTCCGCGGCTTTGCCATTGTGTTGATGATCGGTATTGGCACCTCGTTCTTCTCGGCCGT
>ERZ1066128.545-NODE-545-length-14841-cov-36.977411_pt1 | contig 14841 bp, 13 predicted proteins | sample MGYA00382775_ERZ1066128 | MGnify/ENA primary metagenome ERZ1066128 (study PRJEB33369, sample SAMEA5778358) | biofilm metagenome | biome: Industrial cooling water; feature: Water cooling tower basin; material: Biofilm | place: United Arab Emirates | collected...
AGTGCAGTAATGTATGCAGCCGAGGCGTCCTAATCGACCGAGCGCTTGACCTCTATACTAAAGTTGCTATGCAGTCTTCTGGGTTTTGTTTATACCCAACGATTTTTCCTGGTGCTGTGAGCGCGGTGGCTCCACACCGATCCATCCCGAACTCGGAGGTGAAACGCCGCAGCGGCGAAGATACTAGGCGGGTAACTGTCTGGGAAAATAGCGCGGTGCCAGGTTCTATAATTCCACTCCAAAGCTCTCTTCTTCTCCAGGAAGAGAGCTTTTTGGTGTTTGTACTTCAATCAGAAGAAGTTGTACTGTAGGAAAAAATATAAACCCCGTTCTTGCAAGGTTCTGTCGCTCGATTCAACCTCAATTAATGGAATGCCATAGTCTATGCGGGCGCGGAGGCGATCGCTTTGCTGCCATTGTACCCCCAGCCCGACAGAGGCTAGGTTACTGGGATCTGGGTTTTGTTTTCCAGAGCTATTCCAAGCCCTACCAAAATCAACAAATGGGATTACCTGCAACACACCTTCAACGCTTCTAAGTCGGTATATGGGAAACCGAACTTCGGCAGAAGCTAAAACGCCATTATCAGTCAGTAGAGCATCTTGGCGGTAACCCCGAACGCTTTCAAACCCGCCTAAACCAAACTGCTCCAAAGCTAAAAGCGATCTGTCTGCTAACTGCAAATCGGCACGCAGTAATAACAATGGCGAACTGTTGGGTTCGCGATTTGCTGAACCGAGCAGTTGCAGATATTGTGCTTGACCCCGCCATGATAAAAAGTGGCTATCCGGAGCATCGTTATTGGTGGTAGCATCAAACAAACCCAGTCCTACGCTGAACTGCGATCGCGCAGCAAATACTTGTCGGCTTCCCCGCGCCGTCCATTCTTGGAAAAACCTCAGCGCGGTAATACGAGTGCGTCCGTCATCATCTGCACCTGGTGATAGTGGGAAGGGTGTATCCAATAGGGAAGTTTCGCTTTCCCGGCGCACAGCACTCAAGCCGAGAGCTAGTTCTTGCGTGGGGCTTTGAATAATCGGCTGGCGGAAAGTTAGATCGTAGTCAACGGAACTCGCTTCGATATCTACCGCATCGAAAGGTGGCTCGATAATGTGACTTTTGGTATAACCGTAGCTGAAGCGGACAGTACCATTACGGGCATTCACCGGGAAGGTATAGCTGACATCCACCTCGTTGCTGCCATCGGTATTGGTATAAGAAACGCTGATGCTATCTCCCTGTCCCAATAAGTTAGCTTCGGTTAGCTGCACTCCCCGCCGGAAGCTACCGACGCTGGGAGAGCGACCATTATCGAGAGTAATTTGGGCGTCGAACGTATCGGCTGGGGTGACGCGGATTGCCAGCACGCTTAGCCCTGGACGCGATCCAGCTGAGAGTTCGGCTGAAAGGTTGGCGATTAAGGGGTTGAGTTGCAGCAGTTGTAGGGCTTCCAGCAGGCGGTTGACGTTCAAGGGGGTTTTGGTGCCCAAGGCGATGCGCGATCGCACGTAGTTTCGGTTCAACCGCCCTGTTCCCGTTACCTGAATTTCTTCTACCGTGCCTTCAACTACCTGAATTCTGATGACGCCGCCAGTTAAAGTTTGGGGTGGAATAAAAGCTCCAGATGTGATATAGCCATTTCTGACATATAAATCCGTCACCGCAGAACGAGCTTGCAGCAGTTCGGCAAAGGTTAGGGCACGTCCGATGAATTGTTTAGTCACTTCAGCTAATTGTTCATCGCTGAAGGCTGTATTTCCTTCAAACTCGAACCGCTCAACCGTAAAGGTGCCAGGAACGTTGCTGGGAAGTTCCTCCTGGGGGGTTGTTGGTGTTGGAGGGGTTGGTTGCAGGAGTTCAGAAGGCGGGGGGAGAGGAGCAGGCGTGGGCGGAGGTGGCGTTGGTAAAGGTTGAGGGCGTGGAACGATAGGGGGGACTATATCTTGATTTCTAGGGAGATCTGAGGGGACTTGAACTTGAGCAACGGTTTGAGCTGCGAGAGGATCGGCACTCAGGCAGATGCTTATTAAAAATGCAAAATGAAAAAATAAACGCGGGTTTTGCTTCATCTTTAATTTTTAATTTTTTATCTTCTAGGACAAGACAAGAATCTATGCTCAGTTGCGGTCTGTAAGGTGTCACAGCAGACACCTTTGCCGTAAGTACAACTGCGCCATTAGAGTTTACCACCCAGCCAGTAGCTTCAACTATCTCAGTGCTGGCAATGTATCTGCGATTCTCTCATCTTTGGTTTTTATTGTTTGACGACTTGATAATAACAGCATTAATGCTACTTGCACACCTATAGGTAAAAGGTTGTAGCAAGACAAGTTTGCAATGTGCTGTAAACCGCGAAGACACAAAGGACACAAAGAAGAGGAATAAGACAGGAGCGGTTGTCAAGCTAGATTTGGTATCATATGATGTCCGTTGAATTGCCCATAATAAAAAAACTTTACTCTGTCGTTGCGTAGGGACGCATCAGAGATATCAAGGACACAGATAAGGTTTATCGTGCCGTGTCCCGGCTGCTAATTATGGGTAATAGACCGGAAATCATATCACCTGCTGTCAGCTAAGGTTCGCTTACCTTTGCTTTCTGTACCCTGGTTTTAATTATTACTATGAAAAATTGAAATTTAGGTAAATTTATTGATTGACAAAATCAGCGCTATTTTAAATTGTTGTAATCCCGCTCTTGCTAACCAGCTTTTTGTTGACTGTAGCGTTGTTTGAACTCGCGTTGCCGTTCGTTGTGATTCACAATTGGATCTGGATAGCCAAGGGATCTGCGCTGCAAATCGGGAATTTTACCTGTGATGAGGGATTGTGTATCTAACGAGCGCAATTCTGGTATCCATTGTCGGATATATTCTGCTTTTGGATCGAATTTTTCGCTTTGCGATGCTGGATTGAAAATTCTCACTGGTTTCGGGTCCATTCCACTTGATGCACTCCACTGCCACCCACCATTGTTAGCAGAAAGATCCCAATCATATAGCTTTTGGGTAAAATATTTTTCTCCCAGCCGGAAATCGATTAATAAGTCTTTTGTGAGAAAGTTGGCGACTATCATGCGGCAGCGGTTGTGCATCCAGCCGATTTCATTCATTTGTCGCATGGCAGCATCTACAATTGGATAGCCAGTTCTGCCTTCACACCATGCTTGAAAATGTTCTGGGTTGTTATCGTAAGGAAAGTCTTTGAATACTTCTCTAAACGCACCTTCTGCTAGTTCTGGAAACCAATACATTGCGTGTTGATAAAATTCTCGCCACGCTAGTTCTTGTTGCCAAGTTTCGATGCTTGCTTTTGCTTCATCGCTGCTAGTTTGTTCGATTGCAGTCAGGGTTGTTGTCCAAACAGTACGGATGCCAATTGCACCAAATTTTAAGGCCGCACTTAATCTGGCTGTACCATCAACAGATGGAAAGTTGCGCTGTTCTTTATACTCAAAAATAGCTGATTTGCTGAATTCTTCTAATCTTTGTTTTGCGGCTGTTTCTCCGGGTGTTAATACCAGGTTTTTATCCCAAATAAATCCTAAATCTTTAGCTTCTGGTAAGTTTTTTGCACCGGCTTGAATAGCAGCTTCTTTTTCGGCTGCGGTTAAAGTTATGCCATTTTGAAACATTTCTACTGGTGCGGCTTTGGGTTTGCTACTCCAGTTTTTCCAAAAAGGGCTGTAAACTGTGTAAGATTGTTTTGAACCCGTGCGGATTTCTTCGGGGGAATGCAATAACTGATCCCAAAAATTTTGGACGGCAATACCTTTTTCTTTGAGGGCGTCTGCGATGATGCGATCGCGCTCCTTAGCATACGGCTCTACATCCCGATTCCAAAATACTGCTTTCGCGTTCAAAGCCGCCGCCAGTCGAGGTATCGCTTGTTTGGGTTCATCTGGTAAAATTAATAATTGACTACCAGCTTCAGCATATCTTTGCTGAAGTTCCTGCAAGCAGCCAATCATGTATTTCATCCTCGCTGGTGCGACATCATCGCGCTGCAAAATATTCGGATCGAGGCAAAAAACACCGGCTACTTTTGGGCTTTGTTGCCTTGCAGCAGCCAATCCGATATTGTCAGAAATGCGTAAATCGCGACGATGCCAAAATAAAATTAAATCGTGCATAGGTAATGGCTAATTGCTAATGGCTAATTGCTAATTTTAGGTTTTTTAGATTAGTGATTAGCCGTTACATGTTTTACAAAAATGGACGCGCTAGAACAAAACTGGAAATTGATTTGGCGTCAATTGGCTCACCATCGTGAATAGCTTGTTCTAATTCTTGGGGAGTCATCAAAACTATTTCCATGTCTTCGTCGTCGTCTTGATTGGGTGGCGTTTCTAGGGGTTCTAAATCTTGCGCTAGAAAGGCGTAAATAATTTCATCGGAATAACCGGGAGCTAGGAAAAATTCTCCCAGCTTTTTCCAGGTTTTGGCACGATAGCCTGTTTCTTCTTCAATTTCGCGCTTGATGGTTTCTGCCGCATCTTCCCCAGGTTCGATAGTGCCAGCGGGAAATTCTAAAATTCGTCCTTGAACGGCAAAGCGATACTGTCGCAATAGTATCAGTTTGCCTTCTTTGGTGACGGGAACCGCAAGCGCGCCACCAGGGTGACGGACGCATTCCCATTCTCCTTCGGCGCCGTTGGGTAGGCGGAGGCGAGTGACTTCATAATTAAACTTGCGACCTTGGTAAAAAAGACGCTGTTTGAGTAGTTTTGGGGGTTCTTTACCCTGTGGCATATGTGGATTGGAGATTGCAGATTTGAGATTTTAGATTGGGGGGGTGGATTGGAGATTGCAGATTTGAGATTTTAGATTGGGAGCGGGTGGATTGGAGATTGCAGATTTGAGATTTTAGATTGGGGGGGTGGATTGGAGATTGCAGATTTGAGATTTTAGATTGGGGGGGGTGGATTGGAGATTGCAGATTTGAGATTTTAGATTGGGGGGGTTTGTTTAATTCATGCTTGTTGATACAATCCTCCCCTGCAACGGTGTTTGCTTGTTGTGGGTGACAAATTGCAGCCATTGCGTAAACTATCACAGACGGCGGACTCCTGAACAGTCTAATGCTTGAACGAGTTGGGCGATCGCATGTCCCGAAACTGGCTCTACCCATTCTGGGGCAATTTCTGCCAAGGGTACAAGCACAAAAGCTCGTTCCCTCATGCGAGGATGGGGAATTTGCAGCTGAGGCGTATCCAGGATTAAGTCATCAAACAACAACAAATCTAAGTCTAAGGTTCTTGGCCCCCAGGGTTCGCGGCGAACTCGCCCAAATTTGGCTTCAATTGCCAGCAGCGTCTCCAATAACCCCTCTGGATTCATCCGGACGCTCAACAAGGCACAACCATTGAGATAATCGGGCTGTGGCGGCCCTACGGCCTTGGTAACATACCAACTGGATACAGCTTGTAAAATCATCCCTGGAGTTTGAGCCAGGGTTTTCAGGGCGTTCTCAAGGGTAGTATGGGAATCACCGAGATTGCTACCGAGCGCGATCGCACAACTGTGCGCGACGCCCCTATTGTCCCATGCTGTCATTTTCCCACTCTCTCCCATGCTCTAGCTGGCTCGTCCCCCAGTAATTCCACAGATAGAGGCAAAAGCGGTTGAAATTGTCGTTCACTAGGGTAATAGCGCGATCGCGCAGCCTGTCGGACGTATATCGCGCTAGGCGTCCGAAGCAATTGACATAACTGGCGTCTAAGGTCAAAAATGTTCCTCCAAGAACAAAAATCGTGTAAATCTGCTAAGGTTTTGGTGCAAAGAGGGGCGCTGCCTAGATAACATAAGCAACGTTATCATAATTGGAGATATCAACATGGAAGCTCAACAACCCAAACCACCACAACCTGAAACGCCGAAAGTAGAAGTCACCGTCGAAACGGTAGACAATGCTCCCCTGGCGACAGTTACTACTACCAGTGAGTCTAGCAGTCAGTTTCAGGAATACGTGGATCTGGTTCTTTCCTATCTGTCTAAGCTGCCCGATTACTTGGGTGATTTTTTTGGCGAGTACCAGAAGCCCCTGCTGACGGTTGGCTTGATTGTAGCTGCCTTTGTCACCGTTAAGGTCACCCTGGCGGTGCTGGATGCGCTCAACGATATTCCTTTGCTCTCCCCCTTCTTTGAACTTGTGGGTATGGGATATGCTGGTTGGTTTGTATATCGCTATTTACTCCGTGCCTCGACTCGCAAAGAATTGTCCGAAGAGCTAAAAGGTCTGAAAAATCAAGTATTAGGCAACAATCCGCCAAAAGTTTAACGGCGATTAAAAGTTCGCCAGCAATTTGAGGTTAATAATTTTACAGCAGGCTCACCGTGTAATAATTATTGCCTCAGCTAGCGCTAGATGTTGCTAATAATTGTCTGACAAAAACGTCCGAAATCGGACGTTTTTGTTTATACATTTACATACTAATAAGCAAAAACTGAATCATTTTGGGAAACAATTGCCAACTCTATCAAGTCACCACAACTGTTGGATAACTCTCCTGGGTTGATACTGCTGGGTATCATAAAATAGAAGCTGTAAATTATACCGTAAAATGAAAAAAAGTGTAAGTTTGATTTTGTGTTTGTTGACTGGTGCAATCTACGCGGGTGGTTCGGTAAAAGAAGCGATCGCCACCAGAATTTCCCCCATTATTGCCCAAACCGAGCCATCAACCAGTCCCCAGGTGACACCTCAACCTCAAGTGACACCTCAACCCGAGGTGACACCTGAACCTCAAGTGACACCTCAACCTCAAGTGACACCTCAACCCCAAACATCGTCAAAGGTGACGCTGTTGTTGGAAGATCTGCCGCCTGGGTTTCAGGTTGTACCGCCGCAGATGACAGCTAATTTTGTGGAAATGCTGAAAAAAGAACTGGGGCAAGTTAGTCTAAACCCAGAAAATCTGTTTGCATTTATGACGCAAACAAGTACTTCGCCCTCATCGTCAACTAATAGCAATTCTCAAAACTCGCAAATAGTTGTGGGATATACTGGAACGCTGAAAGAAACCGATCGGGAACAGTTTGATGATTACATCAAAAAGATGCAGCAACCCGAAGTCCAAGAGGAAATGATTAACCAAATTAGGGAGAGGCTAAAGGCTTCAACCGGAATTCAAATTCAAGAATTTACTTCGATTCCCGAACTGAATAACATGGGTGAAATTTCCACCGGGATGTCGCTAAAAGTATTGATGGCAGGTCAACCAATGCGGATCGATATTGGATCTTTTCGCCGCAATAGTTACGGCGCACTTGCCGCTGTGATGTATCCTGATGGTCAGCAGCCAAAGATATCTTTGAGCGAAATTACTCGCAAGTTAGATAGTCGGATTTCTCAGGTAGTGCCTGGTGTTACTTCTCCTCCCGTAAGTAGATAACGTAAGTTGCTAGTGACAAATATTGTCGGTTCGATCCCCCCTAACCCCCCTTTTTAAGGGGGGAACCGGATTCTTAGTCCCCCTTATTAAGGGGGATTTAGGGGGATCGAAAACGCTTAACCTCATAACTAGCAACTTTAATTAGATAATTGAGAGCGATCGCATCACAGATAGAGAGGATGCGATCGCGGTTTTTCTGAGTTTGTTCAATCACTCGGTGCAAAAGTCTCCTTTGCAAGGATCTTGGCAGCTAAAAGCGAACTAAGCTATAACTGAGCAGGGTGGTGAGAAGGTTCATATATAAAACTGTAGTCTTGCGGTTCATTATAGGTTGATCCGCAACCAGCGAATGCCTTGGGAATTAGACGTTAGGTAGCTTGATGCGATCGCCCTACCCCAATTTAGTTTTTTGTACGGAATAATATAATATAGCGGTGTATCTATTTGTAAGCGGTGCATTCAGCTGTGAGATGTAGTTGAATAACTACTGATAACGAACGAAAAAAGCCATCAGATATCACTTCGGCAGAAGATGGTGCATCAACAGCTTTGAATCCGTCTGTTTTTTTACTATCTAAATAGCTCTGTAACGACTGAGACGCTACTTAATCAAGTAGCTCGTCATCTAAGTAGCACTTGTTTTTTTTGGGAAAACACAATCTTATGAGCGCACTAATGCAGATTTTAATCCACATTAGAGGTGGAGTCTCTCTTGCTATGAATTCTGTACTTGGGGTTGTAAAAAATTTTCGACTTGGGATAATTTTGGCTTTAGCGTGTCTTGCTTGTATTTTGATTTATGTTCCTGCTGTTTCGCAAATAGCATTACCTGGAAATACCCTAAAACTAGGAGTTAGGACTTCTGCATACCCACTTGGAAATAATGTTAAAAAAACAGATTCTGCTGAAGGCTTCTGTGGCACTTTTGGTGAGGAGATACAGAAGGAGTTAGCTAGTAATGGTCAACAAATCAAAATTGAATACATTCCTATTGTGAATCAACATCAACAACCCATACGTCCCAGATATGATGGTTTGAAAAAAGGTAAAATTGATATTGAATGCGGCCCAAATTCAATATCATCTGGTAACCTTCCAAGTGGTAATGGTAAAGGGATTGAATTTTCCAAGCCTTTTTATAAAACCGGAGTGAAGCTTCTATTAAAGGAAGAATTATCTGAAAAATTGAATTCAGGATTACAGAAGCTAAATGAGATTAAAATTGGTGTGTTTCGCGACTCTACTACGTTAGAAGTATTGAAGAATATCAAGGGTATTGATATTCGTGAGTATGAGGAGGGACGTCAAGCTTTAAATGCTCTTGAGATCAATCAAGTACAGGCATTTGCTAATGATGCACTTATTGTGGGGACTCTCCTTAAAAATGGAGTTAATCAACCAGGACAACCATCTAGACCACCATACGAAAATTTGGGATACACTATCTACCCGAACAGCTCATCAAAAAGCAAATATTTAACTAGCGAGCCAACAGAAGAGTATGCTCTGGCAGTTAAGGAAAATCGGCCGTTTTCCACAAATTTACTTAAGGCTATCAATAACACTTTAAATAAGTCTAAATTTTCCAGCGAGCGGCAGAGATTAACAGAGTATGAAACAAGATACAGTGATGTATCATGGACTAGCATGAAGAAGTCATTGCGTTTTATTAACAATAATATATGGTTTGTTTTCCTACCATTTGTTTGGGCTTTATTTACTCAGTTTTTAAGTCAAGTTTTGCACCAACCTTGGTTGAAAATATTTTTCTGGGCATCGGTGATAATGGTATGTTTATTGGTTTTGTCATGGATTGTTATTCAGATTATATTGATGGTTATACGCTAATTTTTCCAGGTTACTGACCGTTGCAGGAAGGGTTGCCAGATATCAATCAATGGCTAGTGTTAATATATCGAGCAATCTCAAATTTAAAATAGATTGACCCAGATATAAGCAGCAAAAAGCCTTAGAATATAGCACCCTAAACTCCCTGCTTTGCTGCATGGCAAACTATAAAATATACCCAAGCAACGGGAAAGATTGCAATACTACTTTTTCTGCGGATTTTGTGGTTGTTCGGGTTGTTTCCATTCTGATAAAGGACGATTGACGGCATTTTCAAAATTGTTCGATACTACCAGTACTTCTGGCGATTGATTTGCTTGAGTACTTGAATCGGCGATCGCATACACAGAAGTCTGGTTAAAATTAGGTTTGCCCAAAATTAGTTGATGGGTTTTGCCGTTATTTAGCTTGACATCTATCGTTGCTTGTGGTTGCGTTAAACCATAGTCTACACGGGGATCTGCTGTGATGCGATCGCCTTTCCCTTTCACCAACTGATCGAGCAAAAATACAACATATGCCTCATTCGCCGCAACTCTGGTTAAATTAGCCTGTGGTGGCGGTGCAATTGGGGTTGCTTGTGGGGTGGGAGTTGGGGGGGTAGGGGACGCTACTGGCGTCTGATTTGGCGTAGCAGTGGGAGTAGGAGGAATAGGGGGAATAGGGGACGCTACTGGGGTGGCAGTTGGCGCTGATTTTGCCATTTCTAGTACCGTCATCAGCCATTTTGGTGGAGTTGAATTACCCGATGGCGGTTGATTGTTGCGCTCAAATAACAGCGTTTGATCCTTAGTTTTTAAGGTAACAGATTGAACGTCCTTTTCTTCAAAGAAAAACAGTTGATTTGCCTCAGCTTTTGCTGCTTCTCGCTGGGGTCTGCCTTCAATTTCATAGACATATACGATACCGCCAAAAAGTATCGCCGCCAAAATCAGAATCCAAGTAGACTTCTGCAACTTCATAATTCAAATTCATCAATCCAAAATCCAAAATCTGCGTTTTCAGGCAGGAGCCTGAAATCTGCATTCCCAGGCAGGAGCGTGGGAACGAGGGAAAATCCAAAATCTGCCATCTCAAATCTGAAATCTAAAATTCTTCTACCTCCGTTTCCACCACAGTACGCCGCCTGCGATAAAACCAGCCAAAGGCACGATTGCAGCGGCTGTTAACGCTAGTCCGATAAATTGTTGGGCTGTTATATTGATGCGGCGATTGTTCGGTTGTTGGGGGCGAATCGATAGGGTTTGATCGTCGCGCTGACTCAACCAAGCAACTGAATTTAGAAACACGTCTCCATTTAATTGCTGTCCAAATAAACCATCGGTAGCAAAAGAAGAATTGCCGATAACGACTAAACGAGATTCAGTTTTAGGTTGCTCTGACGCAGGAGAGGGAGAAGGTTGGGAAGGTTGCCCATATTCTAATTTGCGACTCAGGGCGATTCCTAAAGTTAAAGGCCCTTTTAGATCCTGATTCGGATCTAATTTTAATTCTGGGTTTTCTGGATTGCTTTCTGCCCAAGTTTGGTCATTTGTCAATAGCAGAGGCGTTGCATCTACACCAACGGTGGGGATAAGTTCAATCGCCCTGGCATAAGGATAAAATGAATAACGATTGCCAAAATCTTTCGTAATCGGATGTTCGCCGTACTGGGTAACTAAAGCAGCAGCGGGACCAAACCCTTGTACTTGACGACTCGATGCATTAATTACCAAGCGATTATCGAGTTTGACGCCCCATTCTTGTAACAAACTATCGATGCCGGGGTTGGTATTCGGATCGATCATTAATAGTACGCTACCGCCGCGTCTGAGATAATCTCTTAAAGCGTTAACTTCTGCCTCGAATAGCGCTTGTTTGGGGCGCGCTACTACTACTAATGAGGCATCAGGTGGTACTTGACCTCGTTCTGCTAGATTAAGCGGTTCGCTTTTATAGTTTTTCTCATCTAAAGATTGTACGGCAGTTGATATTGCTTCTTGTCCGGGTTGCAGGGAAAGTTGTCCATGTCCTTGGAGGAAGTAGATTTTGTCAGTGCGATCGCTTTTAATTTGTTGTAAGGCATTCGTCAGCCTCACTTCCGACAAACGTTCGCCATCAGTTTGTCCATAACCTTGGCTGACGATTTGCACAAACTTTCTTTTTTCCCCATATTCCAAGTAAACTTGACCCGCTTCGGTAACGCCAAACTTTTGAGTTAAATCTGGTCTAGCACGAGGGTCAACATACTCGAAACTGAACCTAGAATTTTTGCGGCGGTATTTGTCTAATAATTCCACATCCTCAGCATTTTGATCGGGATTAAATATCCAAACCTTCACGGGGGCGTTAAAATTCTGCACTATCTGTTGCGACTGTGGCGCCAGGGTTAGCAGTTTAGTTTCGGTCAAGTCTATCCGTGCTGCATTGCGCGCGGCAACAAAGTTAACTAGCCCTAAAATTGCTATGACAGCGATTGTAGCAACGAGCGCGTTAGTTCCGGCTTGAGCAGAACGGCGTCCCCAAAATTTTTCTCCAGAAGTGGTGACATCGCCGTTACTTTGTAAGATCGCCCATGCCACGATAATGACAATTCCAGCAGCAATCATTGCTAGCGGGATGGGTATCCAAGTGCCTGCGATCGCTCCCGCAGATAACCCCATTACAATTAATATTGGCCCGCCCCAGAACAGATGTTTTAAATTTTTCCAGTTTTTGCCGATTGTTTTCATATTTTTGGTAATTGGTAATTGGTAATTGGTAATTGGTAATTGGGAGGCGAGCAAAGCATTTTTTATTTACTCTTACCCATTACCCATTACCCATTACCCATTACCCATTCGCTAATTTTATGAACGTTGAAAGCGCAATGCTTCAATTGATTGGGCGGTGAGGAATATGCCCAAAATAATGTAACTGGCAAATAAAATCAAACTGCTGGTATCTAAAACTCCTTGAATCAGGTTATTGTAATGTTTCAGCAGGGAGAGATGACCTAAAGCATCGCGCATTGGCCCTTGGAGACTTTGGGCAATCAAATCAATTATCCACAGAAATGCCACTAAAACAAAGGTGAAAATTGCCGACAGAATTGTACTGTCGGTTAAAGAAGAAACAAACATTCCCAATGACAAAACGCTGGCGGCGAGTAAAATTAAACCCAAATGCCCTAGTATCGGAACTGCTGGGGGAACGGGTGGATTGGCAGCGCTAAATGCGATCGCTTCATAAACCACCAACGGTACGAGCATAGTAACAAAAAATGTCAGCACGCCCAACAACTTGCCTACCGCCACTGCCCAGTTAGTTAGCGGCGATGTCGCCAATAATTCTAAAGTACCGCGCTTGCGTTCTTCGGCATAAAGCCCCATCGACAGCATCGGCAAGATAAACAAGCAAAACGAACCCATTACGCTTAAGAAACCCTTCAAGACTTCGTAAGCAACATCCAAAGGTGGTATAGTCGCTCCCTGTTGTTCTGCCACCGCAACTGTATTCACGATTCCCGCCAGAATCTGCATAAAGAAGATGCCTGATAGCAGCCAGAATACACCGGCGATCGCATATGACAAAGGCGATGCAAAATAACTCTGCAACTCTTTACGGTAAATCGCGATAATATTGCCAAAAATTACCCGCATTTAACCCTCGCCTGACTCTGGTTTATTACTTGCTTCACTTGAGGCGTCTGTTTCGACTTTTTCCGTCGTCGTCAATTCTAAAAACACATCTTCCAGACTAGCTGTAGTGCGTCGCATTTCATACAATCCCACCCCCGCCGATACTAACGCCGCCGCAATTTCTCTTCCTGGTTCGCTTCCCGTTGCTGATATGACGCGAACCCCAGCGCGATTTTCTGCCCCATAACTTACAGGTAGCAATTCTATCCTGCTAACTCCTGGAATATTCCGCAGCAGTTCTACAGCCGTATCCCGATCTCCGTCTACTTCTATTTCATATCCAGATCCTTCTGTCAACTGCGCCATCAAACCTTCTGGGGTATTAGTTGCTACCACCTTACCGCGATTGATAATCGTGACGCGGTTACAGGTCATGCTGACTTCGGGCAAAATGTGCGTTGACAGGATAATGGTATGGCTACCGGCGAGACTTTTAATTAAATTTCTGACCTCGATAATTTGACGCGGATCGAGGCCGACGGTGGGTTCATCTAGAATAATCGCAGGTGGGTCGTGAACGATCGCTTGAGCAATTCCCACCCGCTGGCGGAATCCCTTAGAAAGCTTGCGAATCAACACGCGGCGCTTTTCTAGCAGGTTACAGCGCTTAATCGCCCAGTTTACCTGACCCGCGCGATCGCCCGCCGCTACCCCTTTAATCCGCGCCACAAAATGGAGAAACCCTTCTACCGTCATATCGGGATACAACGGCGGCGTTTCTGGCAGATAACCGATGCGCTGGCGCACCGCCATCGAATTTTCATGGACATCATAACCCGCAATTCGCGCCGTGCCGCTAGTTGCGGGTAAGTAACCCGTTAAAATTCGCATGGTAGTAGTTTTACCAGCCCCATTTGGCCCCAAAAACCCCACAATTTCGCCCGGTTCCACCTTAAAGGTGACATCAGCGATCGCCGGGGTAGAACCATAAATTTTACTTAACTGCTCAACTTCGATCATCAGAGTTGGATGAAAAGCTGAACTTGCTTACAGCTTGATAGGATATCAAACAATATTAGAGCAATAATGTTATGTCTATTTTTCACGGCTGTGTATTTGGTATGGCAAACATCAGCCGTTGCAATTCTCAGCTACACTACAAATGCCAGAAGGCAACCCGTGCATTGTATAGTTGATGAGCAACCAGGCTAGAGGATCGAAATTAGCGCTCGATGTGGCGGCGGATGCAGCAGTACTGCTGCTGGCTAACTATAGTTTTGACCTGGGACGTTACAAAGCCGCAGAATTAGTTGAACAGTGGTTAAGTAGCTACCCAGCTGAATGGGTGCTGCTGGCGACAATCGAGGCATTGTATCAAGGAAGGTACAAAGCCAAATCCGTGGAGCAGATTTTAACGATTTGGCGGCGACGCCAGCAACCGCTGTATCATTTCAATCAAGAATTTGAACGCCTGATTTGCCGAAAATTACCTGCTCATTTGACTTCTGAAGGCTCGCTAGGTACGTACAGCCAGGAGCAAAGTAACACAGCAAAAATTGCTACGGGCAAAACCGATGAGACTATACCTGCTGCCAATCAAGAAACACAGCAGTATGTGAGTCCATTTGATGGCATGTCTGGAGTGAGTGTGGCGATCGCATCCAACACTGAGCCTACTGAAACCATACCACCCCAGCCCGCCGAATCAAATTTCGCCTCCACTTCCCCCGACACGGGAAATGCTCCCACCTTGCTATCTGAGTATGGAAAGCTAAATACCGCAGGTACCTGGGCATCTAAAATTGGCTCAATCGATCAATTTGAACCAGCAGAAGTTGACTCGCACCTTTATACCAAGCTGAAAACACTCGCAGACTCTGTTGAAGATGAGGTGAGTGAGTAAGCTGGGCGAGCTGAGGGAGCTGGGGGAGCTGAGGGAGCTGAGGGAGCTGAGGGAGCTGAGGGAGCTGAGGGAGCTGAGGGAGCTGAGGGAGCTGAGGG
>ERZ1066128.546-NODE-546-length-14838-cov-12.833660_pt1 | contig 14838 bp, 15 predicted proteins | sample MGYA00382775_ERZ1066128 | MGnify/ENA primary metagenome ERZ1066128 (study PRJEB33369, sample SAMEA5778358) | biofilm metagenome | biome: Industrial cooling water; feature: Water cooling tower basin; material: Biofilm | place: United Arab Emirates | collected...
CGTGCCGCAAGGCATCGTCAAGCGAATACTCACACTGCCACTTCAGACGTTCCCGCGCGCGCTTTACATCGGCATAGGTTTTCACCACATCGCCCGGTCTTCGCGGCCCGATGGTGAACGGAACCGCAACACCGGTTACGCGAACAAATGTGTTAATCAGTTCCAATACGGACACACCCTGCCCGGTGCCCAGATTGATAGCCTGAAAGGTCTCTTTCCCAGAATATCTCAAGAGCAACTGGAGGGCCGCCACATGAGCTTTGGCCAGGTCGACCACGTGGATGAAATCACGAATGCAGTAACCGTCCGGAGTGGGGTAGTCGTTGCCAAAAACCGTAAGCGATTTACGTTTTCCTGCCGCGGCCTGGGTTACGTACGGAACGAGATTGCTCGGTTCGCCAATGGGCAGTTCGCCCAACTTGGCAGAAGGATGTGCCCCGATGGGGTTGAAGTAACGAAGTGAAATTACGCGCAGTCGTCCGGTGTTTGCTTCATCTTCTAAAATACGTTCACTCATCTGTTTCGTGGCCCCGTAGGGCGACTCTGCTCTTTTGAGCGGAGCCGATTCATCCACCGGAATGTGATCCGGCTCACCGTATACGGTACAAGACGAAGAGAACACAAATGGCTTCACGCCAACGCGCGCCATAACCCGCGCCAGGGTAAGGGTTGAATTCAGATTATTGTTATAGTACAACTCGGGTTGCTGAACGGATTCACCTACGGCTTTAAACGCGGCAAAATGCAGAACACCGGCAACCGGGTATTTTACCAAAATATCTTCGAGAAATTTTTCATCGCGACAATCACCACGATGAAAGATCAGTTGTCGGCCCAGAACTTCCGCAATACCCTTGAGCAACCGTTCATTACTTCGTGATAGGTTGTCGATGAGTACGGGCTCAAATCCGGCCAGTGCGAGTTCTACAGCCGTATGGGCGCCAATGTATCCGGCACCACCGGTGACCAACACGTAGCTGGGTTTGCTCACAAACGGGCGGTTACGCTGGCCTTGGGCAGAATACCTTTCACATCATAAACAATCGTGCGCGGGCCGCGTATCGTATCCCAACTCATGGTCTTGAATTGGTCGTGGCCAACGGCCAGCACGACAGCGTGATACACTTTATGCAGGGAGGGGGTAAGGTCGAAACCATACTCGTGCTTCACCTCTTCGGCATCCGCGTGGGGATCAAACACGTCAACTTCAGCCCCGAAACTTTCCAACTCGCGAATGACATCGACCACCTTGCTATTGCGAATATCGGGGCAGTTCTCTTTGAAGGTAAGACCCAGAACCAGAATTTGGCTCTTATTTATCGGTAAATCGTGGCGGGCCATCTGCTTGATGACGGCATTGGCCACATGGATACCCATATTGTCATTGATTCTGCGCCCGGAGAGAATGACTTCGGGCCGATAGCCAAGACCCTCCGCTTTGTAGGTCAGGTAGTAGGGATCAACTCCGATGCAATGCCCTCCCACCAGCCCGGGCTTAAAGGGCAGAAAATTCCACTTGGTTCCGGCCGCCTCCAGCACTTCATGCGTATCAATGCCCATGCGCTCGAAGATCAACGCCAGTTCATTGACAAAGGCGATGTTAATGTCCCGCTGCGAATTTTCGATCACCTTGGCTGCCTCTGCCACCTTGATGGAGGAGGCCTTGTGGGTGCCGGCTTTGATCACGCGTTTGTACAACTGATCGACCTTTTCGGCAATCTCGGGCGTGCTGCCGCTGGTTACTTTTTTGATCGTGGACACACGGTGTTGTTTGTCACCGGGATTGATTCGTTCGGGCGAATAGCCGGCAAAAAAATCGACATTAAATTTCAATCCGCTCTGTTTTTCTACGACCGGAATACAAGCCTCTTCGGTGCAGCCCGGGTACACGGTGGATTCGTAAATCACCACATCGCCTTTCTTAATCACACTGCCCACGGTGCGGCTGGCGCTGATCAGGGGCGTTAAATCCGGCTTTTTATACTCATCGACCGGAGTGGGTACGGTTACAATGAAATAATTGACTTGCCGGAGATCATCCGGGTTAGACGAGTAACTCAGCCACTTCGCCTCTTTCAACTCGCTGTCACTTACCTCGTCAGTGCGATCGTGCCCTTGCCTGAGTTCTTCGATTCGCTTTTGGTTAATATCAAATCCAATAACCTCGATAACCTTTCCAAACTCTACGGCCAGCGGCAGTCCCACATAACCCAATCCGATTATTCCAATACGATCGTTGCTCATGTTTTCCTAAACGTTATAGTACTCGCGGTACCAGTTCACAAATTTTTGCACACCTACGTCAATCGGGGTGGCTGGCCGAAATCCTACTTCATGTTCGAGGTCACTGATGTCTGCATATGTTTCCGGCACGTCACCATCCTGAAGGGGTAATAGGTTTTTGATGGCCTGCCTACCCAGCGCCCGCTCAATCACCTGGATAAAATGCATCAATTCTACCGGGTTATTATTGCCAATGTTGAAAACACGATAGGGAGCAAAGCTAAATGCCGGGTCCGGATGTTCGCCCGACCAGGCGGGGTTGCCGGTTGGCACCTTGGGAATCAGACGAACAATGCCCTCCACAATGTCATCGATGTAGGTGAAGTCGCGCTTCATCTTTCCATGATTAAACACATCAATGGGCTTGCCCTCCAGTATGGCACGCGTGAATAAAAACAACGCCATGTCAGGACGGCCCCATGGGCCATAAACCGTAAAAAACCGCAGACCAGTCGTGGGTATGTGATACAAATTCGAGTACGCATGCGCCATGAGCTCGTTTGCCTTTTTGCTTGCTGCATAAAGAGCTAACGGATGATCCACATTGTCGTGGACGGAAAAAGGCATTTTCCGGTTGGCGCCATACACGCTGCTGGAAGAGGCATAGATCAAATGTTTCACCGGATTATGCCGGCAGGCCTCGAGGATATTGAGAAAGCCGGTGATGTTGCTGTCGAGGTAGGCGTAGGGGTTTTCCAGGGAGTATCGCACACCCGCCTGGGCCGCCAGGTTGATCACCACATCGAACTTTTCGCGCTGAAACAGTGCCTGAATGCCCTCCCGATCGGCCAACTCCTGCTGTTGGAATGTGAACCCCGGCTGGCCGCTAAGTTGACGTAAACGGGCATGTTTGAGCGATACCTCGTAGTAGTCGTTTAGATTGTCAAGCCCATGCACGCGAACACCCTGCGCCAGCAGGCGTTTGGCGACATGGAAACCAATAAAACCGGCTGATCCGGTGACTAATACGTTCATTTTGAGATTCGGCCGTTAACCAGCCGGCAAAAATAATCAACCGAGATTCAGTTTGGCGGGTTTCTTTTTTAAATAAAATTGCACATTATATTCACGTATGAATCCCAATGAAGAAATTGACCTGATTAAGATAGCCCGCGATAGCGCTTCCTTTATCCGCAAGCGTGGGTTGCCGATGCTGCTAGCGGGGTTGGTGGGCATGGCGATGGCAGCCGGGTATCGCTCTTGGCGAACGGTAACGTATGAGACCAAGTTTACTCTTTTTCACGAGGTGGCAACCGGGGAGCCGTTGGCCCCCATGATAGAAAGCATGCAAAGGCAACTCAAGCAAAAAAAGTATGACTCTCTGTCGGCTGCATTTGCCGTGTCGTCTGAGGTGTTAAGCTCCATTCGAAGCATTAGTTTAGTGGTTAGTCCCTTTGAAAAGACTATTACTCAACAGGAACGCGAACCTGTTGTACTCGCCATCGAAACCACGCGCCTTGACCTACTGCCCGATATTCAGGCTGGCATTATTCGGGCATTTCAAAGGAATTCTTTCATACAAAGGCGGCTATCAGAAAAACGGAGCGAATGTGAAGGAGCTTTGCACGTTATTGCTCAGGAAAAAAAAGTAATAGACAGTCTGAAACAACTGCTACTGAATAATTCAGAAATAAAAACCTCTTTCGATGTCGCTGGTGTTTTTTATCAATCCGTCATATTGGAAAGTCAACGCCAGCAATACCAAATAAAATTGCAGCGACTGGATGATTGGAATCCTGTGGTAAATCTGACGAATGGTGCCATCTCAGATCAGCCGCCCTGGTTACCGCTTCTCGCAAAAGGATTTTTTGCCGGGGCTGCCATAGGATTCGCCTTCTTCCTGGGGAGGCACCTGCTGGCCAACCCATGATCTTGCCGCACGTTTCATATTGGCTGCTCAAAAAAGAATTCCAGTTTGAGTGGCGTTCGAAAAATGCGGTGCAGGGACTTCTCCTGTATACGCTCTCCATTGGGTTCATTCTGTACTCTAGCTTTCTGTTTCAGGAGCACCTGATTAATGCTGCGGTATGGTCGGCCTTGTTTTGGATCAGTTTGCTTTTTAGCGCGATGAGTGCGGTAGTGAAAAGTTTTTTGGGTGACCGCGGTCACACGGACTCGTACTACTACCAGATTACGTCTGCACATCACCTGCTATTCGCGAAAACCTTCTACAATACTTTACTGCTGGTGGTGTTATTCCTGCTCTCGATGGTCATCTTCAGCGTGCTGTTTGGGTCGGTTATTGCCGACACCGGGCTTTTCGCCACACTGGGCATTTTGACGTGTGCCGCGCTGGGTGGCGCCCTTACCTTGCTGGCATCCATCGCGGCCAAGGTGCGCAACAGCCACCTGATCATGGCTGTGCTCGGCTTTCCGGTAACCGTCTCCATTATTCTAATGGCCGTGTCGGGCACACGCAATTGTATCGATGGGCTCGGCTTGGAAGCCCTTTGGCGCGAACTGTTGGTTCTGGGTGCAATTAATGCCATCAGCCTGGCCGTTTCCTTTCTTCTGTTCCCCTATATTTGGCGCAGCTAATTCGATGTCTTTCTTTTTTAAGAAATTCTGGTGGAAGTACCTGTGTGTGGCATTACTGATGTACACCACCGTGGCGGGTTTGTTGGTATCCGTGCCGCGTTTGGCCATCGTCAACGAAACCATTCGTGCCCTTTACTTTCATGTGCCGATGTGGTTCGGCATGGTGGCCATGTTTGGGTTTTCCATTTATTATTCCATCCAATACCTGCGCAAGCAAGATAGCTTGAGCGATTTCATGGCTGTCGAATTTGCCAACACCGGTTTGCTCCTGGGTATCCTGGGCATCTTAACCGGGATGCTGTGGGCCAACTACACCTGGGGCTCCCCTTGGCACGGTGACCCTAAACAAAATGGCGCGGCCATTGCTCTGCTGGTGTACCTGGCGTACTTCGTGCTGCGTGGATCACTTGACAATTCCGAGCAGCGGGCCCGCCTCAGTGCCGTGTACAACATCTTCGCCTTTGCCGCGATGATTCCCCTTATTTTTATTATTCCGCGCCTGCAAGATTCTATGCATCCCGGCAGCGGAGGCAACCCCGGCTTTAATGTGTATGATCTCGACAGCCGCATGCGCCTGGTTTTTTATCCAGCCGTCATCGGTTGGATGTTGTTGGGCGTGTGGGTAGCTAGCCTGCAGGTACGGATGCGCGTGATTAAACAACACCTTGAAGACCTATGAAAAATTTGCTTGGCCTGTTACTAAGCTTAATCTCAATGTCAGCCGCTGCCCAATCTGATGTGGAAATGGCCGATGTCATGCGATCGGACGGCAAGATCTACGTGGTAGTGGGTATCATCCTGATCATTTTGGTGGGGCTGCTTCTTTATTTGTTTAAGCTCGATCGAAAAATTACGCGCCTGGAAGGCCAGATTCAAGGCGACAAATCCTGACGGCAACGGCTGTTTTTCGCTTCTCATAGCAGTTTTTGGCGTAATTTTGCCGCCCGGAGGGACGGATTATGAAGAAATCGCACATCTACATTATTCTGGTGATCGGCATCGCGATTGCTATTATTATTTCCACGGCCGGTGACGCCAGCACCTATGTCAATTTTGACCAGGCTTACCAGATGGCTGCGGCTGGAAACAAAGCAAGTATTCACGTGGTAGGCGAGCTAAAGAAAGATGAACACGGTCAGGTAACCGGTTTGGAGGAAACGCCTGACCACGTCTCGTGTACCTTTATCCTGGTGGACGACCAGCAAAAAGAACAAAAAGTTTTTTACAACCAGCCCATTCCGCCCGACATGACCAAATCAGAAAAAGTGGTGGTGATCGGCAAATATCAAAACGACTTGTTCATAGCTGACAAGATTTTGTTGAAGTGCCCGTCCAAATACCAGGAACAAAAACTGAAGGCAAGTCTGTAATTTTCATCCGACACTGTTCATGATTCACTACTTCATCGGCAACCTGGGTCATGCCTGTGTCATTGCCTCATTCGTATCGGCCCTGGCGGCTGCATTCTCGTATTGGAAGTCAAAACAGGCGCCTGACAGTTTCCGTCAGGAAGAGTGGCGAAAAACAGCCCGTGCAACCTTTTGGATACACGCAGCTGCCGTGTTGGGCATCGCCATCTCCCTTTTTGTGATCATTGGCCATCATTACTTCGAATACCATTACGCCTACAGTTACTCCGATACCAAACTCCAGACATATTACCTGATTTCAACTTTTTGGAACGGGCAGGAAGGCAGTTTCCTGCTGTGGATGTTTTGGCATGCCGTTATCGGATTGGTGCTAATGTACACGCAGCGCAACTGGGAAGCACCTGTGATGATTGTGTTCACGCTGGTTCAGGCTTTCCTCGCCTCGATGATACTGGGTGTGGTGCTTCCCGGCATTGATCTGAAATTGGGAAGCTCGCCATTTATTTTACTCCGCGAGGCAATGGCGGATCCCATTTTTCAGGCCAATCCGAATTTTATCCCAAGCGAAGGCCAGGGACTCAATCCGCTCCTCCAAAACTATTGGATGGTGATTCATCCGCCCACTTTGTTTCTTGGCTTTGCCGCCACCTTAGTGCCCTTTGCTTTTGTAGTAGCCGGGCTGTGGCAGCGCCAGTACCGCGATTGGATCAAGCCTGCCTTACCCTGGTCGTTGTTTGCAGGTGCGGTGTTGGGCCTGGGCATACTCATGGGTGGCTATTGGGCTTACGAAACGCTGAACTTCGGGGGCTATTGGAACTGGGATCCGGTTGAAAATGCGGTGTATGTACCCTGGCTCGTGCTGGTGGCCAGTATCCACACCATGATCACCTACAAAAACAGTGAAACAGCACTGAAGGCTTCGATGATTTTGGTGGTCAGTGTTTTCATCCTCATTTTGTATTCTACGTTTCTTACCCGTAGCGGCATTTTGGGCGATGCCTCGGTTCACTCCTTTACCGATCTGGGGCTATCCGGGCAATTGTTTGTTTACATGATGTTCTTCCTGCTCGCTGCTGTTGCATTGCTGGTTATCCGCTGGAAGGAAATCCCCACCAGCGAGAAGGAAATATCCGTGTATTCCCGTGAGTTCTGGATTTTTGCCGGAGCTACCGCGTTATGCCTGATGGGCTTTCAAGTATTGCTGCCCACCAGTTTTCCGGTAATCAACAAGGTGCTGGGGCTCATCGGTATTGACTCTAAAATGGCTACCCCCGGCAATCAGGTCGCGTATTATTCCAACATCCAGATTTGGTTTGCCATTGTTGTTGCCCTGTTGTCGGGTACCGGCCAGTTTTTCTGGTGGAAGCGCATGGATAAGTCAAAACTCAAGGCCGAGATGCTGGCGCCCGTTTTGATCACGCTCATTTTATGGGCCATCGTTATTGCCGGTGCCCGAATCTATCAGCCTTCCTACCTGCTGTTGAGCCTGGCCGGGCTCTACATCATCGTGTCAAGTGCCAACGTGCTTCGCTCGGTCATCAAAGTAAACCGTTCGCTGGCGGGTGGCGCACTGGCCCACATCGGTGTGGGTCTGATGCTGGTCGGCATTTTGTTTTCGGCTGGTTACTCGCGAATCGTGTCACTCAACAATTCGGGCATCGCCATCAGCAACGATTTGCCCGATGACTTCAACCGGGAGAATCTCCTGCTCTTTTTGAATGAACCCCGCGGCATGGCCGGCTACGACATCGAATACAAAGGCGAGCGAATTGAGCCACGCTCGGGCTCCGGTTACATCAAAAAGAATGATGTGTACTGGACGGACGATGTTTTCCGGGTAGTTGCCAAAAAGGATATCCTAATCAATGGAAATCTTCGCTACCGTCAAGGCGATACGATTGAGGTGCGGCCCGAGAACACGTACTACGAAATCCAAATGAAGAAAGAGGGCAAATTGGCGGCCACGTTGTATCCCCGCACTCAAATCAACCCCGACATGGGTGGTTTTCTGGCCTCGCCCGATATTAAACGCAACCCGGACCGCGACATTTACACCCACGTATCAAACATGATGAACCCGCAGGCGGAACCGGATTGGCGAAAGCAGGATGACCAACGGGTGAAACTCGGTCAGGAATTTTTTGCGAATGATTATGTAGCGGTAATGGAGAGCATTTCGCGCCTCGAAGAACTGGAAGGGGTTGAACTGGGTGCCGAGGATGTTGCTGTCAAAGCCCGCATTCGGGTAGAGGGCGAATATGAACCCTTTTATGCCGAACCGATATTCGTCATTAAAGACCGCACCCCGGGGGTAATCTCCTCCGAAATCCCTGATCTGGGTATCCGGCTAACGCTGGTCAACATTCATCCCGAGACCAGCGAATTCACCATTGGGCTCAGCCAGCGGCAAAAGAACTGGGTTGTGATCAAGGCGGTTGAAAAACCCTTTATCAACGTGTTGTGGCTGGGTACCGGGGTATTAATGATGGGCTTTTTCATGGCTATGATCAGGCGCTTCCGGGAATTCCGGCAGATTTCCAAGGCCTGACCATTTTGGCAAGGCGCTGAAATTCACGAACTTTGCAGCCTTTGTTTAAAAATCCAATGGAAAAAAAGATTGTTCGGGTAGGCGCAATAGAATGTGGTGCCGATCAACTCTTCCTCATTTCGGGCCCTTGCGTGATTGAGGAGGAAAAAATCATGATGGAGACAGCCGAGCGCTTGAAAGAAATTTCTGAGCGCCTGCGCATACCGGTCATATACAAGTCGTCCTTTCAAAAAGATAATCGCAGCAGCCTCGGTAACTACGTTGGCCCCGGCCTTGACAAGGGTGTTAAAGTACTGGCCCGCATCAAGGAACAGTTCGGCTTTCCGCTGCTTACCGATATACATTATCCTGACCAGGCCGCTGCCGCTGCCGGTGTCATTGACGTGCTGCAGATTCCAGCCTATTTGTGTATGCAAACCACGCTGGTTGTGGCAGCCGCAAAAACCGGCCGCGTGATTAACATCAAGCACGGGCAATTCCTGGCGCCCGACAATATGAAGCACCCGGTAAAGAAATGCGAAGAAAGCGGGAACAATCAATTGATCCTCACCGAGCGCGGCTACACGTTCGGTTATAACGATCTGATCGTGGATCCGCGCAGCTTTTACCACATGAACAAACTCGGATACCCGGTCGTGTTTGACGTTACCCATGCCATCCGGAAGTACGGCATTCCGAGTGCCGACAAAAAAGGCGGTGCCCGTGAGTTCTTGCCTGTGCTCGCCCGGGCCGGAGCTGCATCCGGTGTCGATGGATTTTTTATTGAAACGCACCCGAACCCGGATGCCGCCCTTTGCGATGCCGCCAGCCAGCTGAACATTGCTGACCTGGAAGAATTCCTGAAACCCATCATTGAACTTCACAACGTAGAAGTGAAGTATCGCCAGAAACAATCTGTAACTTCGAAATAAAACCGCATTATTTTTTATGGAGCTTTACCTCGACTCAGCCGACATCAAAGAAATTGAAGATGCATTCAAGCTCGGCTTCTTAAACGGACTCACCACCACGCCCACCTTCATGCACCGCGGGGGCGTAACCGACATCGACAGCCTGATCGTCAAGTTGTCGAAAATGGTGCCGGTGCTGCAGATTGAAGCGCTGGGCGATAAGGCAGAAGATATTGTGAAGGAGGCTAAACGCCAGTTGGATCTGGGCCTTGACCCGAAAAAGACGGTGTTTAAGATTCCCGTTTCGCTGGAGGGGGTAAAAGGCTGCTACCTGTTGCGCAAAGAAGGTTTGTTGGTGAACGTTCACCTGGTGTATACGCTGCAGCAAGCCTATATGGCCATGCAAGCAGGAGCAACTTATGTTTGCCCGCTGGTTGGTCGTTTGCAAGATCAAGGCCACGATGCGCTGGAACTGGTGAAGCAGTGCGTGACTGCGGTGGACCACTACAAGTATGACACCAAGATCATGTTCAGCTCCGTTCGCCATGCCGAACACGTGCGCAATGCCATCAATTTGGGTGTGCATACCATTACGGTGCCGTGGAAGGTAATGAAGGCACTGACCGAAAATAACTTTACTTCATTGGGTACGCAGCAATTTGTGGAGCACACCCGGTTGATTACCACCAAGGTGAAAGATGTAATACGGAATGTGAACCCGGTTGTAAAGGCCGACACGGCTTTGGCGGACGCGATCGTTAAGATGACCGAGTATGGGTATGGCTGCGTTACCGTGGTGAATGCCAGCGGTCAGTTGGTGGGCGTGTTCACCGATGGCGATTTGCGCAGACGCATTCAGGCCGAAGGGCGCGATGTGCTCAACCACAAAATTGGAGACTTTCAATACAAGCAACCCATTTCAGTAGACGCCAACTCACTGCTCAATGAAGCGGCCGATGTGTTCAAAAAAACCAACGTAGATACCCTTTTGGTGACCGATGGCGGCAAGCCTGTGGGCATGCTGGACATCCAGGATATCTGATTCGTGCAGGATATTCAGAACATATTCGAGAAACTGGGAGGCTCCTTTCAACAGGAGCCTTCTGTTATCCGGCAGAAGCTGTTTCAGGCAAAAGCTTTTCTGTTTGATTGGGATGGCGTGTTCAATGACGGTTACAAAATCGGTGCATCCGGCAGCCCGTTCAGCGAATCCGATGCTATGGGCACCAACCTTCTTCGATTCAGTTATTGGTTGCGCCACGGCAAACTTCCTGTCGTGGGCATCATTACAGGTGAAGAAAACCCGGCTGCCCGCGAACTGGCCCTACGGGAACATTTTGATGTGATCTATTTCAAGTCCTCACGCAAAGCCATCGCCTTTGATCATTTCTGTGGCCGGTTTGGCGTTAAGCCAACCGAAACGGTTTACACCTTTGATGATGTACTGGATATTCCCGTAGCCCAACTGGCCGGTCTCCGCATGGTGGTTTCGCGGAGTGCAAGCCCCTTGTTCACCCGCTACCTGGCCGAGCAGCAGCTGGCTGATTACATTTCGGGGAATCCAGGCGGGCAGGCAGCCGTGCGTGAAGTGACCGAGATCATCATAGCGCTGCAGGATAATTTTTCGGACGTGATCCAACACCGGGCAGCCTATTCGGACAAGTATCAACAGTATTTTGCCGCGCGGCAGGCATTAGCCACTCAGGTTTTTCGAACCGTTGATGGAGTGGTACAGGCTGTTTGATCAACGGAGAAGCTCGCGCGAGATGACCATTTTCTGAATCTCGGTGGTGCCCTCGTATATCTGCGTTATTTTGGCATCACGCATCAGGCGCTCAACGTGAAACTCCTTTACGTAGCCATACCCCCCATGAATTTGAACGGCTTCGGTCGTTACGTCTTGCGCAATTTGCGATGCATATAGCTTCGCCATGGCCGCGGCTTTAACAAAATCCTTCTTTTGATCCTTCAGGTAGGCCGCGTGGAGTACCATCCAGCGCGCGGCTTCAATTTTGGTTGCCATCTCAGCCAGCTTAAACTGAATGGCCTGATGTTCGGCCAGTTTTTTCCCGAAAGCCTTACGCTCCTTGGCGTACTTCACGGCCAGTTCATAGGCGCCCGAAGCTATGCCCAGGGCCTGTGCGGCAATTCCGATTCTGCCTCCGTTCAACGTGGTCATGGCAAAGGAGAAGCCAAATCCATCTTCGCCAATGCGGTTGGCCTTTGGCACTTTCACATCCTGAAACATCAGCGAGTGCGTGTCTGATCCACGGATCCCCATTTTGTCTTCCTTTTTGCCCACGACAAAACCAGGCATTCCTTTTTCCACGATCAGGGCATTGATGCCCTTGTGCTTTTTTGAAGCATCGGTCTGGGCGATCACCAGGTAAACACTGGCACTGTTGCCGTTTGTGATCCAGTTCTTGGTGCCGTTCAACAGGTAATAATCCCCTTTGTCTTCAGCCGTGGTACGCTGACTGGTAGCATCGCTGCCAGCTTCGGGTTCGCTCAGGCAAAAAGCGCCAATACCATGGGCCGCTAATGGTTTCAGATACTTTTCCTTCTGTGCTTCGCTGCCGTAGGTCTCCAGTCCCCAGCAAACCAGCGAATTGTTTACACTCATGCACACCGAAGCGGACGCATCCACCTTCGAAATTTCCTCCATGGCCAGTACATAGCTAATGGTATCCATCCCCCCACCGTTATACTTGGGGTCAACCATCATGCCCATAAACCCCAACTCGCCCATCTTTCTCACCTGTTCGCTCGGGAATTTCTGATGGGTGTCGCGCTCGATTACCTCGGGTAAAAGTTCCGTTTGGGCAAAGTCACGAGCAGCTTGTTGAACCGCCTGTTGTTCTTCAGATAATTGAAAGTTCATAGATCAGGAAAATAAAAAGCCCGGAAAAAATCCGGGCTAAAAATAGTCAAAAGGTGGCGCTGTCAAACAGCTTGTTTAATCCCGGTCAGAGCCGAGGTACATCATCACGTAGTAGACAAGCGTAGTTACCGCACCAATCGCAGCCACCACGTAGGTCATAGCAGCCCATTTTAAGGCATCCTTTGCCATGTCATGCTCCTGGCGGTTTACAATGCCGCGTGACTCAACCCAGACAAGCGCACGCTTGCTGGCATCAAACTCAACCGGCAGGGTAACGAGTGCAAACAGAGCAAAAACGGCATAGCAGGCAATGATGATGAGAAGAGCGGTCTTGATTGGCAGCACACTGGAAGCGAAAAAGGCTCCAAACATCATGGCCATCATCATGAAATTCAAAATCGTGGCGCTCACATTTTGAACGGGCACCATGGCCGAGCGAAACTGTAACATGCTGTAAGCGGTGGCGTGTTGAACCGCGTGGCCACATTCGTGGGCGGCTACGGCCGTTGCCGCTGCGTTTCGGCCATGGTAAACATCGTGGCTCAGGTTGACCGTACGGTTAGCCGGGTTATAATGATCCGTCAGCTGGCCGTCAACCGAAATAACCTGAACATCATGAATGCCATGATCAGCCAACATCAGCCGGGCTATTTCGGCACCCGTCAAATCCTTCGTCAGATGAGTCTGCGAGTATTCCTTGAACTTGCTCTTCAGGCGCGAGCTTACAATCATGCCTACCACCATGAAGAAAATACCGATAATTAAAGCTCCAAATCCCATGTTATTTGTATTTACGTTGTTTTGATTTTCTCTACAATTCGCGAAGTTGAATACCCCGGCACAAAATCTATGGTTTTCACTTCGCCTCCGCTCCCTTTTACAACATCTGCGCCAACAATGTTTTCTGCCAAATAGTCACTGCCCTTTACTAACGTATTGGGTTTCAGTTCGGTTATCAAATGTAGCGGGGTATCTTCGTTGAACAAAACGACCAGATCAACAAACTGCAAAGCGGCCAAAACCCGCGCCCGGGATTGTTGATCCTGTATCGGCCGTGAAGGGCCCTTAAACCGACTTACACTATCATCGGTGTTCAGGCCAATCACCAGGCGGTCGCCCAGCGCTTTGGCTTTTTCCAGATAATCCACATGGCCCAGATGCAACAGATCGAAGCATCCGTTGGTAAAAACCACGTTGAGACCCTGCTGTTGCCAGCGACCTACCTGCTCGCGGGCGCCTTGCCAGTCTCTGATTTTGAATGACGTTCTCTCCATTGAAGGACAAAATAAGCAATGACGAGTGCAATAACTCCACTGGCGATGATGGTCAACGTTTGCCAGGCATGAAAGATAAAAACAAATGCGATAGCATCCGGCTGGGGCAGGTTGTACAACATCACCAGGCCGAGCGGCACCAGCGTGTGGTACGAGCCCGTGCCACCCGGCAGCGGTGCCGACATGGCGATAGCGCCAATAGCGAAAAGCGAGATGACCGCCCGGAAACCAAGGTGAGATGTTTCGGGAAAGGCCAGAATAACACAATAGGACATGGCGAAATACAGCAGCCAGATCACGAGCGACTGACCCACAAACAAAACTTTGTTTTTCAATTGAAAAACGGATAGCAACCCCGCCCGGAAACCGACCCAAAGTTTTTGAAATCGGGTGCTTTTACGAATGAAGTAAAACACGATTCCAAGCGCTAAGAGACCGGCAACACCGAGCCAAGCCCACCAGGGCACTGAAAACGAGGAGGATTGTTGAAACAAGCCGAGCGACTCGATGAACGCCTTGAGGTGATTCCATTCCAGCCAAAAGGCGATCATCATCACCACCAATAGGCAAACCACATCTACAATCCGTTCCAGTACCACCGTGCCAAACGAAACTTCGGCCGGGGCACGATCAAGTTTGTAGAGGTAATAACAGCGTGAGAGTTCACCACCACGCGGTATGGCCAGATTCACCAGGTAGCCAATCAACACGGCTAACAAGCTTCCGCCAACGGTGACCGGGTTGCCGGTCGTATCTACGAGCATTTTCCAACGCCAGGCACGCAAGATGTGGCTCACCACACCAATCAGCGCCATCAGCACGAGGTAAAACTTGTTGGAACGCAACCACGTTTCCCAGATGAATTCCGCTTTGTTTTCCCCTCCGTCAGTTTGAAGCGTTCGAAGAGACAGCCAGACCAAAGCGACAGCCAATGCCAGCCAGAAAAGGTATTGAAGGATGGCCTTGCCCCGATTGATCATCCGGTCAATTTGTTGTCCGGATCGGGAAAAACCAACCAGGGATTGAAATTTTTTGCTTCACCAAAAGGCATAGA
>ERZ1066128.569-NODE-569-length-14341-cov-36.465841_pt1 | contig 14341 bp, 15 predicted proteins | sample MGYA00382775_ERZ1066128 | MGnify/ENA primary metagenome ERZ1066128 (study PRJEB33369, sample SAMEA5778358) | biofilm metagenome | biome: Industrial cooling water; feature: Water cooling tower basin; material: Biofilm | place: United Arab Emirates | collected...
GCAGGCTTATTTTGTATAGCGGCTACACAAACAAAGTCCGCCTACGCGGACTTTTTTAGCCTGCGAAGGCAGGCTTATTTTGTATAGCGGCTACACAAACAAAGTCCGCCTACGCGGACTTTTCTAGCCTGCGAAGGCAGGCTTAGTTTGTGTAGCCGCGAGTTGACTCGTTCGGCTGATTTTCTGCGAAGGCAGGCTTAGTTTGTGTAGCCGCGAGTTGACTCGTTCGGCTAATTTTTTAGCCTGCGAAGGCAGGCTTAGTTTGTGTAGCCGCGAGTTGACTCGTTCGGCTGATTTTGTATAGCCGCGAGTTGACTCGTTCGGCTACTCGTTCGGCTATATTTAATTTATTGAATAAACAATAAATATGCCATCAACCAAACAAACGTATATCTTATTTCTATTCCTCCTCCCCATTATCTTAATTATCGGAGCTTGCAACCTAGCAAAATCACAAAACAACTCATCCCCGGAAATCATCGTTCAATCGGGTGAAGTTCGCCCTTTACCTGGTAAGTTGGATACAGTACCAATGTTTAACAGCAACAGTCCAGAATGGTTGAGAACCGAAGGAATTTTACTCTCTACCTTTCCCCAATCTGGAAAAGCTGTTCCTCAAGCACATCTAAACTTTCCTTTTTCTGGACGTTTTGATATATTCGCGCACCACCAAACGATTAATCCCAAGGATTTACAAACGTTTTATCTGGGAATTATTTTACACAATCCCGGTTATCAATCTGTTACAGTTAATGTTTTACAAGCGGCGACTGCTCTTACACAAGATGCACCTTATACTGTGTTGCCAAATTATGTGGAAAATCCAGATAATACTGTTTATTCGGGACCAGGCGATCGCATATCCTTAGATATCCTCCAAAACCAGCGACAAACTGAGTTTCCCGCCCGCTTAATTATCCCACCTAGACAATACCGGATGTTATTAAATCATCCCATGCCGGTGCGGAATGCAGCCAGGTATCTAAATGGTCGATCTACTTTGATGCGGTTGCAAAGTAATGGTAAGGTTTATGCCGCCAGTTTAGCCGCTTTTGCTAAGAAAAATAGCGATGGAAGCGATCGCGCACCTACAGTAGAAGAATGGGTATCTTTACTCAATACCGCAAGTTTAGCCCTCCCCCGCGATAAAACTCCTACCCCTCCGCAACAAATTGGCGGACAATTAATTTATGGGCGCGTTGCTGGAGTAGCGCAAGGTTCGGTTTGGAAAGCGGTATTAAGCGATTCTACTAACTCAAACAATCTGACAATTCCCCAACCTGAAAAAACCATTTCCTATGCTATTAATACGCTGCGGGGTGGGCGCTTAGGTACAAATCAAATTCAAACGGCACCGATGCTAGTACGCTATCCGGATACAGCCTACGAAGCTCACGGTAATTATGCCGTCGAATATAACATCAGTTTGCCGCTTTATAATCCTACCAATCAACCCCAAACTGTTACCTTAACTTTGGCAACGCCTTTGAAAGAAGATCGATTAAGTCAAGGCGGTTTGCGCTTCCGAAAACCATCGCTAGATTTCCCATTTTTTCGCGGGAGCGTGCGATCGCGCTACACTAGCGACAAGGGGGAATTAAACACTCGCTACGTACATTTATGGCATCGCACGGGACAAGTTTTAGAACCTTTAGAAACCCTGGTAATTTTACCGCAAAATCGCCGTTCTGTACAGTTAGATTTTATTTATCCACCCGATTCCACACCGCCACAGGTACTAACAATCAAAACGCTAACAGCTAATAACAATTAACAAATACCAGGACTTACGCAGCGACTCCAGATATGGTGCGGATGGTGCGTTACGCTTCGCTAACGCACCCTACGTTTAGGATCTTTGCGTAAGCCCTGAATTAACCATTAGCCATTAGCTTCACTCAAGTTGTTCTTGGTACAGAGATTGCAGCATGTTTTCTAATTTTTCTTCGGAACAACACTCGATTAATATTTCAAAAGCTTCTAGCAATTTTGCTGCACTATCTCCCAAGACGGGACTCAATCCCCAAACATCTTGCACCCAATCCTCTGGAAGCAAATCTTCAAAAATCATCCGTTCTAAAAGCTGCTTTGCTTCTAATTTGGAAATTGACATAAAATTAATGGTAATTGGTAATTGGTAATTGGTAATTGGATTGAATACAATTACCGATTAGCAATGCTCGTGGATTATCTTAGCAAACTTTATTGCGGTTGAGAAATATCTGGAGGGCGATCGCATACAGCATGACACCCAATTGGATAGGCAGATTGATAGATAGAGTCACGCTTGCCAAACAAAGTGTAGCGGTTATCGCGAATTTGCTCGTAAGTGCGATCGCCTACCCATTTCACCCCCGGTAACGCCCGATACGCGCTAACAAAAAGATCGCCCGCAGGTAACAAGCGTCCAATTTCCTCCGCCGCGTCGCTACCTTGCCACCGTCTCTGAGGATTGTTGGCATCAATTAAAATCATCCCCATTTCACAACCTTGGGGTGTGATGTCAAAATTGCTCAAAGTTTCTCGCTCCTGCATCGGGGCATATTGAAACAACTTTCCCTGGTCTAACTTTTCTAACACTTTCACCAAAGAAACGCAGAGATTGCAGTTGCCGTCGTAGATAACGTAGTAAGTCATGAAAATAGAGCGATCGCAAATACTTCTCTTCATTTTAGATGCAAATTCCCATCTGAAATCTAAAATCTAAAATCTGCAATTTTAATCCGCGATCGCCCAACGTACCATCGGACGATTTGCCATCACGCGGCGATCGCTCACCATCATCGGGTTACTTGGGGTATCTGACGGCATTTCTACCCGAAAAGTGACGTTACCGCCGCCAAAACGAAACACATAGGGATAATCCTCATTTGATCTCGCCACACCGACGCAAGAGGCATAAGCTCTTTGCAAAGGCGCTCGGAATTCGGCATACCTTCTGTTACCAGCTACTAAACGAGCAGCGCCTGCGATCGCTGTCGTATTTGCGATCGCTGTATGTTCCCCACCGCCTTCATAATAACGAGTCGAATGCCACAAACTCACCGTCCTGGGACATACCCCCGATTGGCGTTGGACGTTAAAAGTCAGATTAGGTCGAGTGCTAGGTAAGCTAGGTGCTGCTACTGTTTGAGTCAGTGCGGGTGTCGCCACTACCAACGTCCCTAATATGCCAAAGGTCGCAGTCAATTGTGACAAATTAATCATAAAATCGTTTCCAATCGTTCAGATCGAAGGTGGAACTAAATACCTTAGACAGTAAAGTAAATTGCTATTTATATTCTGTAAAATTACTGTAGAATCTGACATCGCCCAATAGGATGAGCCAAAGGTAGATATCTTGTATGTTTAACAAACCCGGCTTTTTAGAAAAACCGGGTTTCTTTTTCACTACTGCGCTTTCATCCAAGTAAGGCATTGCTGCATTTGTTGGCACATTGTTTCTCGGTCAGCATGATATCGCCTGCCGTGACCTGGTAGCACCCACTCGAAGGAATATGCCGCCAATCTTTCCATCGATTTAATTTGTTCGGCATAGGAATACCAGCAATAATCCCGGAAAGCTATTAGCTGTTTCCAACTTTCTGACCAAGCGAGATGGTCGCCCGTAAACAGAAACTTATTGTTGGACAGTAAAACTGTATGGCCTTTGCTGTGACCGGGAACTGGTATAATTAACAAATCCGGTGCAAATTGAATCGGTTCGGTGTCAGAAAGTTGGATTTCTACATCGCGAGTTCCGGAAGTTATATCATCTTTGTGGAGGATGCGATCGCACTTAAAATGCTCCTGAAATTTCTGATGATCCGCTACATCGTCTCTATGGGTTAAATACATGTAGCGAATGCCACCCATCTCTTCTAATCGCTTCACCAACGGCGCCGCAAACCGAGGCGAATCAACTAAAATATTGCCTTCCTCTCGGATAATTAAGTAACTTGCCGCAGCGTAAGAAGCCTCAGAATGATACCCGCAATGATAAACATTTTCCTCTACTAAAATAGGAAAACTTTGCTGAGCAACTTTAATATCTTTTGGCTTTTCTACCGTACCGATAGAAGCTGTCGGGCAAGATAATAACGCCTGCATCGCTCGCAATCTTTCGCTTTCATTTTCAGGTTGATGATAAACTGCCGATTGTTCACCAGCACTATGAAACACATCCGGAGCCATCCAGCGACAGGTGTCGCAATCTATACAAGTGGAATCAACGTAGAAATCGCCGTTCGCATTTTCAGGGCGACGTTGAGTTAAATGAGCCATTGCTATTTTTTATGGTTTTGATAGATAATTTAACCACCTTAGTTAAATCATAATCGTTATGACTATGAGCTGCCACAGCCCTTAAGAAACCGGGTTTCTCTGAACAATGGTTGCCAGAGAACTAGAGATGGCAGCCAGAAACCCGGTTTCTAGACCCAGTTGAGATTGGACACCTTTGCCAATATCCTGATTGTTAGGGCATCTCGAACCCTGAGAGATGCTATCTCAGCGGTTTGATATCCTCTAAACAACCAAAAACCATCAACAAACTTTTAAGAAAATGGCACAAAATTACCAACCAACAGCGATCGTCACGGGAGCCTCTTCAGGGGTAGGTTTGTACACAGCGAAAGCCCTTGTCAAACGAGGCTGGCATGTAATTATGGCCTGTCGGGATGTGCGGAAGGGGGGCGACGCCGCTCAAGCAGTGGGAATACCCCAGGGTAGCTACACCCTGATGCAAATCGACCTGGGCGATTTGGAGAGCGTGCGGCGGTTTGCCAGGGAATTTCAAGCCAGCGGCAGAACTTTAACTGCTTTGTTGTGCAACGCGGCAATTTATATGCCTTTGATCAAAGAGCCGTTACGCAGCCCAGAAGGTTATGAATTGACCATGACAACCAATCACCTGGGTCATTTCCTCTTGTGCCACCTGTTGCTGGAAGATCTGAAAAAGTGCGTGTATCCCGATAAGCGTCTGGTGATTTTAGGCACTGTAACCCATAACCCAGATGAACCAGGTGGGAAGGTTTATCCGCGTCCGGATTTAGGCAATTTCGAGGGCTTTGAAGCCGGGTTTAAAGATCCGGTTTCGATGGTTGATGGCAAGAAATTTGAACCTGTTAAAGCTTACAAAGACAGTAAAGTTTGCAACGTTCTCACGATGCGGGAACTGCATCGCCGCTATCACGATTCCACCGGAATTACCTTTACTTCTCTCTATCCGGGATGCGTTGCCGACACGCCCCTGTTCCGCAACCACTACCCCTTGTTTCAGAAACTTTTCCCCTTGTTCCAGAAATACATCACGGGTGGATACGTGTCTCAGGAATTGGCAGGCGATCGCGTTGCAGCGGTAATGGCAGATCCTGAATACAGACAATCAGGTGCTTATTTTAGTTGGGGCAACCGTCAGAAGAAAGAGGGCAAATCCTTTGTTCAAAGAGTCTCTCCCCAAGCGCGCGATGATGAAAAAGCCGAGCGCATGTGGGATTTGACCGCCAAGTTAGTTGGAATGGCTTAATGAAGACTGGCTTTCCTGGTAATTGGTAATTGGTAATTGGTAATTGCTAATTGCTAATTGCTAATTGCTCTGGCACGGAGTTATTACCGTTGGTAGGGGCAGGACATGAAAGATATATCAGATAAACAGATAACCTTAATCTTGCCCTGCCCCTACTCAATGATGCGGTTTATGTTAGATCGAATTGGCTGTTTGTCTTTTCGTTTTGATGGAAAAGTACGGGGGTTAGCTGGTCGATAATAGTATCGTTTTGCCCAGATACCCAGTTGGCAAATCGCTGGGCTAGGGGCGGTACAAATACTAATGGATTGGTAAATCCAGAAAATAAATATATGCCTTCAATGCCTGGAATTTTACCAACTATGGGAAGGCGGTTGTGACTAAAAGCAACTAAACAATGATGCCAAGTTCCGGGTAAATTTCCTACAGTTGGTAGCAATTTGGTAACTTGGGCGCGGATGTCGGCTTCGCTCCTGCTGGGGTCAACTTTAGCATGGGGGTCAGCGATCGCACGACTAATTTGCCCCATGCGGATGCTGCCATCTTGGAATTGAAACGCACCGGGGTCTAAAATTGGCGGCACTACCTCACATCCGGGCGCATTCCACAAAACATCGTTATCGCCAGCATCTGCTTCGAGTTGGAAACGTTTTAATTGGGCAGGCATGACGCAGGTGCTAAGTTGCAAGTCAACCGGCGGCGTTTCGATCGTTTCTGCCTGGGTGAAATACACCCGCACATTGATGCCAGCATTTCTCAGCAGCATCCGACTTAAACCACCCGCACAGACGACGATGTTTTCGCTGTAATACTTGGCGGTGGGAGTGGTAACGCCAACGATGCGTTGATTTTCCCCCAAAAATCCCACTACCCGATCGATTTGCATTTCTGCCCCGGCGCGCATCGCAGCTTGAGAGTATGCCAGGGCAGTCATTTCCGGTTGGATGTGACCGTGACGGAGAGTTAGCGCGCCTGCGATCGCTTGCGGATTCAGCAACGGTTCCAGCTTACAAGCTTCTGCAACGCTCAATAATGTCGGTGCGATCGCAAACTGACCATAAGCTGCCGCTACTTGCTTTGGGTCATCCTGGGCGTCAATCGTTAAAATTAGGTCTAATTCGCGGAATTGGGTATCCCCGTCTAACTCTTGAGATAAAATCCGGTGTCTTTCGATACCTTCGCTACAAAGTTGCCGCGTTAGTTCGGTTGTCCCAGACCAATAAGCCAAACCGCCATAACTATAGCGCGTAGCGTTTTGGGGCGTCCCGTATTGTTCTAATAGCAGGACGGAAAAGCCTTTTTTGGTCAATTCGTAGCTAACGGCGGCTCCTGTAATGCCGCCACCGATCACAATCCAATCAAAGGTTTGCATGGAATTTATTTTGCTAAAACGCAACGAAGAATGGTTTGAACTTAATGTGACTCTGCCGCCCGACTAGGGGTATATTTCGGGAGCATATCAGTTTTGCAAATCTACACCAACACCCTGAAGGGTGTGGCTATACAAACCAAGCCCGCCTTCGCGGGCTAAAGCTTTTAAAGCCTGCTCCGGCAGGCTTTGTCTGTGTAGCGATACCATGCGTGGGTGTCGGCTACTCTCGTTGACATACTCCCTATATTTCGGGATATTAGCGCAAAGAGAATCTAAAAATAAAGGGCGGTTGGCTCTAGATTTACAGTTGATTAGCTGACTCAATCGCATTGCGATCGCCTGCTATCAAATCTTTCCCATCAAATAAAATTATAGAATTTTAGAAGTAACTACACTGGGCTTACTGCCTTTCCCTGAAAAGGCTTATTTGAATTTTATGGGAAAATTTTAATTGCTTAAACCAACTCAGATTATAGGCCAATTGTCTCAATTTATTTAAGATATATCTCATATAAGATACATTTTTTCATTAAGTTATATCGCGCAAAAGATGACAGTAAAAGACTCTAGTTGTTATAGTTTAAGAGTTAGGAAATGGCGTTTCAAGAGTCAAAGCCATGAATCTGATTGCATGGATTGTTTTAGGTCTATTGGCTGGAGCGATCGCTAAAGCGATTTATCCCGGATACCAAGGCGGTGGAATTCTGTCCACAATCCTGCTAGGTATTGTAGGAGCTTTTCTCGGTGGCACATTAATGACGCTCTTGCAAAAGGGAACTTTATCTCTGACGGCTACTACTTTTAGCCTTCCCGGACTTTTTGTTGCTGTTTTAGGGGCATTGTTGGCAATCTGGATTTGGCATAAAGTAGGCAGCAGAGTTTCTTGGTAAGCTAAATTTTCCCATGAGAAACCCGGTTTCTTTAATAATACCTTCGCCAAGTTTCTGAAACGCCTACACGCTAAAGCATGTGGCTATACAAACAAAGCCTGCCTCCGCAGGCTAAAATTCTTACAGGCTGCGAAGGCAGCCTTTGTTTGTATAGCGATACCCTTCAGGGTATCGGCTTTTTGACGCAGGTATTGTTTAACAAACCGGGTTTCTTACTTGTTGCTTATCTCGTTTGGAAGATGCTGGTTTTTGGCTCTGCTTGCTATTGTTTAAGTGTTAGGAAACAGAGTTCAACGAGTCAAAACTATGAACATTCTGGCATGGATTGTATTAGGTCTGCTGGCTGGTGCGATCGCTAAAGCCATCTATCCTGGAACTCAAGGTGGCGGCATTCTTTCCACCATGTTACTGGGTATTGTTGGCGCTTTTGTGGGTGGAACTTTAGCCACACTCTTAACTACAGGAAGATTGGCGCTGGCGAGTACTACTTTCAGCATTCCTGGAATTATAGTAGCCGTCATTGGTGCTATGATTGCTATCTGGATTTGGAATCAAATGAATCGCAGAGCCTATTAATCTGCCAAATCGTAGCAATCGGCAATTTCTCTTTTTTTTTCAGCGGTTATTCGCCAAGTTTTTAAATTGAAAATTCTTGCTAAATGCGGAATTTTCGCCCATTTCAATACGGTTTTAGTACGTCGGAATAAATTCCCTAGTGCCTTGTTAGCAAACTAACAAGGCACTTTATAATTTTATTTATCCAACCAAGGCAAGTTTATTGAGGATATCTGTTGTCAGTAGCGTAAGCAGGGGCGGGTTTAAAAAATTTCTCGATGGCAGAAACCGGGTTTCTTAGTATATCTATAGTTTCCAAGTCGAAAATTAATCGATAGAAACCCGGTTTCTTTAGGTAAAACCCGCCCCTACAGCATCAAAAATTATACACTACTGTTGCTAGCGGACATCATATTATTTGTCAACCCTGCCCTTGCACGAATCAAAATAGACAATAGATTTGTTCCCTCATAGCATGAAACAAAATTACGGCAGCACTCTAATTTATGAGTCTAAAGGCAATTAGCAATTAGCAATTAGCAAGTTTCGTGTAAAACCAGGCTGCCCTCAATGTAGAATATTTTTCCTAGCGTGGATCGAGTTCTAACATGATCGGTGCAATTGGATTAGGTTTGACATCCCTATCCTTGGTAATATGGATGGGATTGCTTTGTTTTCGGGGACAGTTTTGGCGTTGCGATCAACTGCTGGACAATGGACGGGGGGAGTTACCCCAACTCAAGGGGGAGGAGTATGCATCGGTATGTGCGGTGATTCCGGCGCGTAACGAGGCAGAGATGCTTCCTATGACCTTGCGAAGTCTCCTGCAACAATCCTACCCTGGGGAGTTCACCATCGTCTTGGTAGACGACCACAGCACCGACGGTACGGCAGAGTTTGCTCAAGGAATGGCGGAAGCACTTTTAAAACGCGACAGGTTACAAGTTATCGCCGCCGCACCTTTACCATCAGGTTGGACTGGTAAACTATGGGCAATGGCGCAAGGGATTGAAAAAGCAGAAACCCTGACGCGCCTCCCCGATTATTTTTTACTCACAGATGCGGATATCGAACACGATGTTAATAATCTCAGTCGGTTAGTTGCTAAAGCGCAGCAAGACGATTTAGATTTAGTTTCCTTAATGGTGCTGTTGCGGTGTGAAAGTTTTTGGGAAAAACTGTTAATTCCCGCCTTCGTATTCTTCTTTCAAAAACTCTATCCTTTCCGCTGGGTAAACAATCCCAAATACTCTACCGGCGCTGCTGCTGGAGGTTGTATTTTAATTCGCCGCGAAGCATTGACCAGAATTGGCGGAATTGCAACATTGCGCGATGCTTTAATTGACGATTGCACTTTAGGTCAAGCGGTAAAATCTACGAGTAAAAATGGCATTTGGTTAGGACTTAGCCAGCGAACTCGCAGCAAGCGTGCTTATGATTCTTTAGAGACAATTTGGGATATGGTGGCGCGAACAGCTTTTACTCAATTAAATTATTCACCTTGGCTGTTATTCGGAACATTAATTGCAATGACATTGGTTTATATTGTTCCACCTGTGGGGGGAATTTGGGGAGGATTAACGGGGAATTGGTTAATAGCGATCGCAGGATTTACCACCTGGTTACTCATGGCTATAGCTTACCTACCCACGATCAGATTGTATCGCTGTTCGCGGTGGCTGGCCTTTGGATTGCCTGCGATCGCATTCCTCTATACCCTGATGACAATAGACTCAGCCTTGCGTCACTGGCAAGGTAAAGGCGGCGCATGGAAAGGAAGAGTTTATCCCGCTGCATAAAACAGGCATTGACAGTCCCCGGCCTAAAAATACGGGGAAATTTGATATAACAGAAACAGATTGAGGATCGGTTAGCGAGTAAATTTTAAGTAAATTATGACTATCACTCTAAATCTTAGTCCAGAAACCCTTGCGAAACTACTTGAAGAAGCTGCCAGACAGGGGAAAGATATCTCAATAGTTGCTGCCCAACTGCTAACCAAGATTTTGGAGTGGGAAGCGCAAGATTCAGAAGCAGCGATATGCCTCCGGCACGCTTCGCGAACGCAGGTATTCAAAGCGGTTTAGATGATTTTGAGGCTGGTCGTTTCCGTGAGTTTGAAGAGTTTGCACAAGAACAGCGTCGTAAGTATAACTTGCCAACTAACTGATGCGATACCGTATTGAAATTTCAAGCATAGCTGAAGCGGAAGTCGATAGTGCATTCTTGTGGATGTCTCAGGTTACATCTTGCAGCTACCCGATAAACAGCCTCCAAATAAATTTGGGGCTGAAAACTTAAGTTAGCTAAAGCTAACTACGATCAAGGTTTTAACCCGTTTCAACGGGTTTTAGCTTTCAGCCAGAAATTTATTTCTGTTGGCTCTGGTGCAAGATGTGAGTCAGGTTACTGATTTCTCAATCCTTGTTCTCGCAACAAAGTATCTACCCAAGCAGCTTCTGAATCAGTCAACGGTGGAACGACATCAAGATTATAATCAATCGCTAAATCAAACCCAGCGCGGTCATAAACCCCATCTAAAATACTTTGCAAATCGACGATTGGCTCAGTATCTCCCTCACATAACGGCAGCGGAAAAGTCGGGATCGGGTCTGCTAGGTTAAAGCCATACAATTCTGCTTGGGGACGACGATCGCAACGACTCACCAAAATGCGATAGCGACTCTCAATATTAGGGCTAATAATTGGCATTGGTTTCCCCACCCGTAACAAGTCAATTTCTACAAGATGGGTGAAACTTCCTAACACTTGTAGGCGCTTGGTAAGGTAAGCTTTTCTACCCTCTCCTTTACGCTTATTTTTAGGTGAAAGGAGTTCGATAGTTGTCACCACTTCCCCCGTAGCAACTTCCCGCACTTCCAGATAGCTTTCTCGCACTTCTTCTGGCATTGGGAGTGTAACTGTAGTAGGTTTAGTAGGTGGAGGAGCGACTGCAACAGCGGTTTCTGTCGGTGTGGAAGAGGTGAGGTTTCGCGCTACACTCACATCTGGAATGCCAATTAATAAAGACTTCTCATCCACTGTTTGATAAATTCGCTTCTCAACTGCAACGCGATACTTGGGACGAATTTGCGGCCCAACTGCTTCAGCAATTGCAATAGCTAAACGGTTATGAACTTCCGCCCACAATTCGGGGTGTTCCAGATAAGGGTTCATTCCCGGAAACGGCGATCGCATATTTTACCTCCACTTGCAAATCAGAAGGCTCTTACTAACAATAACAAGCTTGTGGAATGAGCATCCTGCCCATCCCATCCATGTAAGTGGCGTCAATTTTGTCAAGATCCCATGACCCCTCACCCAACTGGATGAGTCAACAGGGCGAAGCTAGGACGGCGCGTCACCTCGTACCTTAACAATAGTGGAGCCGCTGAAAAAATTTATCGATAACGTTTAGGGAATCGATGTGCATTCGCTTGTAGTTGTCGGGAAGACTTAGGTCAGAACTCAAAGTAGCACAGGGCGCACGCAACGGCTCGCTTTCAACAAGTATATTTGCGATCGCCCAGATCAATACTACAGGAGGTCGAACTGCATAAGTCATCGGTTGCCAGACATATTAAAGATTAGGAGGCAACATTCACAAGATCCAACCCTTGAAACAGGATCGTACTATCCGTTAGAACGAAACTAGGAAATAACCCGCATCACCCATCACCCGTTTAACCTTATGCCGTCACTTGCTCGTAAAAACCTGCTAGAAGACATTCCTCGCTTCCTCGTAGCGCAAGCTGGGATTATGTTTGCAGTTAGCTTGGTGACGATTCAAACCGGCATTCAGGCTGGGTTCACTCGTTCCACTTCTCAACTCATCGACAATTCCAAGGCCGATATCTGGGTATCTTCCAGAAACATGGTACACCTGGGGCTGACAGTGCCGATGTCCTACGACCTCGTTGCTGCGGCTCAAAATGTGGAAGGTGTGGAAGCAGCTGAAGGTTTAATGATTCGGGGTGCGGCGTGGCGGAATTCTCAAAATCAATTAAGTTCGGTGACGCTGGTTGGTTTTGAACCAGATGGGCAATTATTTCAACCTTGGAATATCACTCAAGGAACTATCAGCACTTTAAAAATACCTTACACGGTGATGGTAGATGAGAATAGCTTGTCTGCTTTGCACGCGAAACGAAGGGGCGATGTCGGGGTGGTTGGTTCGCTACCAGCGCATATCGTTGGGATAACGCGAGGCACTAAATCCCTGGTGTTGGGCGATTTAATGTTTGCCTCTTTAGAGACGGCTTACACTTATTTAAATTCGCCAATGAATGCCAAAATTCCCTGCGATCTCGCCGACCAAAATGTCACTTGTGCTTTAACAGATGGGAATTTTCCTCCCGAACCTCAAGCTTTATCTTCTAACGACCCTTTTGCCATTTTGTCCGGTCGGGTCAGACCGGGACAAATTATCGAACCGCTGTCCTTTATCTTGGTAAAAGCTAAATCCGCTGCGAGCATAGAATCTCTTCAGCAAAAACTAGAAGAAGGATTGCCCAATACCCGCGCTTATACCAAGGCTGAAATGTCCAAACTAACTCAAGATTATTGGGCGAGGCGGTCTGGAATTGGCTTTGTGCTTGGTATTGGAGCCGTTGTCGGTGTGGTGGTTGGGGCGGTAATTGTGAGTCAAATTCTTTATTCTTCGGTGTCAGATCGCATCAAGGAATATGGAACTTTGAAGGCAATGGGATCGTCAGATTTAGTAATCTACGGCGTGATTGTAGAGCAAGCTTTGTGGATGGCTGTGTTGGGATATATACCAGGAATGGCGCTGTGTTGGGGAGTAGCAACTTGGACAGCCGCGACACAAGGAATTTTAATCTTAATTACACCTGGATCTGCGATCGCTGTCTTCGGCATTACCGTCGCCATGTGTGTCGCTAGCGCCGGGTTTGCCATCCAAAAAGTGACGCGCGTCGATCCCGCTATTGTGTTTAAAGGCTAATCGCTTTATTGATTTACTAATGAATCGATTAACTTTTACCGCCTTCATCGTTTCTTCATAAAACCAAGATAAAAACTCATTAAAAAAACAATAAAAATTGCTTTAGCAAGCGACAGGATTAGGTATAATTAAATTTAGATAGAATAATCGAAATGAGATTATTAGTTCGCTCTAAACGCAATAAGTAACAGCCTCACAACCCCAAAACTGTAATTAAAAGAGAGTAGAACGGATGACTGCCTTTAACAATTTGGAACTTAAATTTAAAGAGTGGACTCGCGGGGGAAGTCAAACCGTCGCGCCTCCAACAGGGTTGCATCGTCCCGAAACAGAATCGATAGTTGTTAAGGGGCTGGAAATGACAATCAAATCCGGACGGGAAACCGCACGCATCCTGAAAGGAATTGATTGGAGTATCCAAAAAGGCAGCGTCCAACTGTTGATGGGGCCGTCGGGATCGGGGAAAACCACCCTGCTGTCAGTATTAGCAGGACTGTTAACTCCCACCGCTGGTAACGTGTACTTGCTGGGACAAGACATTACCAAAATGTCGCGATCGCAGTTAGCCCAGTTCCGCTTGCAAAATATTGGCTTTATCTTCCAAGATTTCAACCTGTTTCCCGCATTAACCGCGGCGGAAAACGTGGAAGTAGCGCTGAACCTCAAAGGAATTAAAGGCAAAGTAGCCAAAGAGGAAGCTCAACGTTTGCTAGAACAAGTAGGCTTAAAAGACAAAGCCAATTTAAAGCCGTCGAGTTTGTCTGGCGGACAACAACAGCGAGTTGCGATCGCGCGTGCTTTAGCTGGAAATCCCCAGTTAATTATGGCAGACGAACCCACCGCCGCCCTTGATTCCCAAAGCGGTCATGCAGTCATGGCATTACTGCGAGAATTGGCAAAAGAAAGAGGCTGCACGGTGTTGATGGTAACCCACGATCCCCGGATTATGGACTTAGCCGACAACATCGCGTACATGGAAGATGGCATCTTGAAAAATAGCTAAACAGTGGACAGTGGACAGTGGACAGTGGACAGTGGACAGTGGACAGTGGACA
>ERZ1066128.588-NODE-588-length-14058-cov-8.465829_pt1 | contig 14058 bp, 11 predicted proteins | sample MGYA00382775_ERZ1066128 | MGnify/ENA primary metagenome ERZ1066128 (study PRJEB33369, sample SAMEA5778358) | biofilm metagenome | biome: Industrial cooling water; feature: Water cooling tower basin; material: Biofilm | place: United Arab Emirates | collected...
GAACGCGTGCATCAAGCCTTGCTCGCTCGCGGAATTCTGGCGCCGCTCATCATGTACCCGGGTGGCCCGACGGACCGGTACTTCCGCGTCACGGTCAACGCCGAGCACACGCACGAACAGATCGACCAACTGCTCACCGCCCTCGGCGAGTCGCTCGCGAGCGAACCGCCGCTGAAGAAGGCCGCGGTGGCGGTCGAATCCGCTCCGGCCGCCGCGAAGGACCGGCCGCTGATCGGACCGTGGGACTTCACCTTCCCGCCGAAGCCTGTCGGCGGTCTGGCGTAATCGTGGCGATCAAGGAGCGTGTCGGGCTGCATCACCGTCCGGGCCGAACGCGGCAGCCCGATTGTGCGGGGCAGGTGGGCCGAGACATGGGGGTGCGGATCGCCGTGGGCGCCTCTGCTCGGTCCCTGCGGTGCACGGGACAGCATTCCTCCGCTAGCGGGCGAGGGCCGCGAGCTTGACCTTGAGCTCTTCGAGTCGGAGTCGGCTCTGGGGATCGAGCTGTTCGGCCATGGTTGTTTCGATCGCGGAGGCGATGCTCTGAGCGCGGTCGGGTGTCTGCTGAATGGCGAGGGCGAGGGCGGCGAGCCACGCAGAAACCGAACCTTCGGCTTCACGGGCCTGATCCAAGCGACCCAGCAGGATCAGCCCCTGGGTGCGGGCGTCACGGACCTGGGCCGGCGTCAGGAGCGTCTCCATCTCCGGGAGCGCGTCGAGCGCTCCGATCGCATCGCCGGGGCGGTTGAGTTCGAGGCGGAGCTCGGCGAGCTGCAGCAGACCGCGCGCGACCGTGGCGAGCGTCCGCGGCTCGGTCCGTTCCGCCATGATGCGTCTGGGATCCGCGAGCTGAGCGAGAACCGCCTCGCGGAGAGAGAGGTCGGCGACACGTGCGGCGGCCTCGATGATCTCGTCCTCGTCGAGCACCGATGCGATCACGGTCAGCGCGCCCCTCCGTTGTTCGGGCGCGTTGCGAGTGGCTTCTTCGATCGCGACGAAGCCCGGCACACTCGGCGACTGGGTGAGCACGCCTCGCACCGCGGGCTCGATCAGGAGCGGGTCAACACGCGCGGCGGCCAGGATTCGCGGAAGAAATTCGCTGTAGGACACGAGCGACGTCGCCGCCGCGAGCCGCTGAGCCGGCACCTTGGAGCCTAGAAGCACGGCGACGGCATCGCGGTCCGACGAATCGCCCACCTCGACTCGGAGTTGGCACCCGGCGCCGGACAGATCTCCGAGACTGATGCCCCGGAGCACCTCGCGGATCGGAGCGGCAGCATCCTCCTCACGCAGGTAGCCGGCGCGGTGCAGCGCCCACGCGGCTTCGATGGCGCCGTCTCGCGCCGCCCGGGCCTCTTGCGAGGCGGATGCATCGACCTTCAGCCAGCGGATGATCGACGGCTCGAAGGCCGCTTCGGGCCAGCGCGAGGTTGCGGCGAGCATGGCGGCTGCCGCCCGAGGGGACGTCTCGTGCTCGAGTGCGTTATTGAGCGCTTCCGCCGCGCCGGCGGGCGCGAGATTCGCGACCAGAATCGCGGCCTGCTCCCGGACCCGATCATCGGCGCTCCGCATCAGCTTCAGGACCGCCGTGGCGATGGTGGCATCGGCTCGGTTGTTGGCGGACAACTCGCGCGAGATCAGATCGAGCGCGAGCAGGTTGACCTGGGGCAGCGTGTCCGAGAGCATCGAGCCGAGCAGCGGCCACCGCTGTTCCGGCGGCGTTGCCAGGTGCAGGCTCCGCAGCGAGTCGGTCAGTCGAGTCGTGAGCCCGGCCGCTTCCTGTGCCTTTGAGTCTCGGGCGCTCGCCAGATTGCGGATCAACTCGGCCTGCCAGGCCGCCTCGCCTTCCGGAATTCCTCGCAGGTACGCGGACCACGAGCTATCGTCGGGTTCGAGGCCGAGTCTGCCCGTCGAGCGCTCGAGGGCCGCGTGCATGGTCCGGAGTGTTTCGGTGTCGCGGGCGGCGGCGAGCATGGAGACCAGGTGGCCGGCCGCGGCACGCGTCCGACACGATCCGAGCGCCCGGCCGATTTCCCGCAGCATCGCCGGATTGTCCGCGTGCCTTCTGGCGCAATCGACGAGTTGGGGCACAAGAGCCGGGTCGGCTGTGGCCGTCGCCGCGATGGCACGGAGCCGCGCCTGCAATTGGTCCGTCGAAAGCGTCGCGAGCGTGCCGGTTCCCGGCTCGGACGCAAGTTCGCCGGATTCGACCGCGGCCGCCAGCGGCTCCGCCCCACTCCACGGCGTCGCAATCAACGGGGCCACGAGGCCCGCGATGCGGAGCATGGTGTACGGACGGGTCTGGCGGAGCTTCAACGCCAACGCGAGCCTCACTCCCCCACGAGCAACGACACCCGCGGCCACAGAGGTGCAATCGGATCATCGTCCGTGAGTTCGACACAGTTTACCGCACGGCGCTCCCGATCGGTTCGGGAAACTTCGAAGAAACATGAAACCGGCGCTCCGGCCGGACGCGATCCGGGATCGAACCGGCAGACGTGTCGGTACCGGTGACGCTCGGCGAGTACAGTGACCCGCATGAACACTCTGATGCAGTCGCCGGAGCGGGTGTTGGTGGCGCCGTCCATTTTGTCGGCCGACTTCGCGGCGATGGGAGACGAGTGTCGCCATGTTCTCGCTCCGGACTCGGCGGGCGGTGCGGGTGCAGACCTCCTCCACCTCGACGTGATGGACGGTCACTTCGTGCCAAACCTCACGATGGGACCCGATATGTGCCGCGCCCTCCGCCGGGCGTTTCCGGCGGCGGTCCTGGATGTCCATCTGATGGTGACCGACCCCGAGAACTTTGTGGAGCCGTTCGCCCGAGCCGGGGCAACCCTCCTGACGTTTCACATTGAGCGTCACCGGGGCGATCGCGCCGTCGCACTGGCCGAGCGGATCCGTGCCGCCGGCATGTTGGCCGGGGTGGCGTTGAACCCGCCGACGCCGGTCGAGCCGGTGCTCGAGGTTGTCGGGGCGTTTGACCTCGTGCTGGTCATGTCGGTCAACCCTGGGTTCTCCGGGCAGGCGTTCATCCCCGAGGTCCTGGAAAAGGCACGCCGGATCAAGCCGCGGCTGCGCCCGACGCAGCGACTCGAGGTTGATGGCGGCGTGTCGGAGGCAACGGCTCCCGCGTGCAGGGATGCCGGGATCGACGTCTTGGTGGCGGCGTCGGCGATCTTCGGGAAGCCGCGCGAGGCAAGGGCGGAGGCTGTTCGGCGGATCCGCGATGGCGCGACCGCCTGACGACAGGTTGTTCACACACCCGTACAAAGATCGTACTCAACTTTGCGCGGCCTGAACGCCGAAGTGCTAAACTCCCAACCACTTCTGACACGCGCGGGTCGTCGGCTGGAGCCGGCGGGCGGGTCGGGAGAGGGTTTCGTGTGCGGCTTGGCTCGGGCGGAGTTCCGGGTGGAGCCAGCTTCGGACGGTTCTCGGCGAGGGTTCGCCGGTCCGTTTCGGGGCGTACGCGGGCGAAGGACATGCCCGCGGCACGCGATCGGGACTTGCCGGGAGCGACGCTCGAACCTGCTTCGTACCTGAAGCCGGGAAGGGTGTCGGAATTTCGGTCGGTCACCCTGGAACGCACGGACATGACACAGGCACCCAGCCGCAAGCCGGCCGTCAGCACCAAAGCAGCCCCCCAGCGTACCTGGGCGGACCTGCGCCCCGAGCGTCGGGCGTCGATCCCGGAGGGGATCTGGCTCCGCTGCCCGTCGTGCACAAAAATGATCTACCGGCGGCACCTGGAAGCGAACCTCAACGTGTGCCCCGAGTGCACGCACCACTTCCGCATCGGGGCGACCGAGCGGGTGCTGCAGCTCGCCGACCCGGGCACGTTCGAGGCGATGTTCACGGAACTGCAGCCGACGGACCCGCTGAAGTTCAAGGATCTGAAGGCGTACCGCGATCGGCTGATCGCCGAGCAGGTGAAGACCGGGCAGATCGACGCGATCCGGGCAGGCAAGTGCTTCATCAAGGGCCGCGAAGCGATGCTCGTGTGCCTGGACCTGACCTTCATGATGGGCTCGATGGGCTCGGTGGTGGGCGAGACGATCACGCGGGCGATCGAGGAGGCGACTCCCGACAAGGCCAACGGCAAGAAGGGCCTGCCGGTCATCATCATCTCGTGCTCCGGCGGCGCCCGCATGCAGGAGTCGGGCCTGAGCCTGATGCAGATGGCCAAGACCTCTGCCGCACTCGCTCGCTTCGACGACGCCGGCGGGCTGTTCATCAGCGTGCTCACGGATCCGACGACGGGCGGCGTGACGGCCTCGTTCGCGATGCTCGGCGACGTCATTCTCGCCGAGCCCAAGGCCCTCATTGGCTTCGCCGGTCCCCGCGTCATTCAGCAGACGATCCGCCAGGAACTGCCAGAAGGCTTCCAGCGGTCGGAGTTCCTGATGAAGGCGGGGTTGGTCGATCGCGTGGTCGCTCGCGGGAATCTGCGGAGCGAGCTGGCGCGGTTGATCGACTACACCGGGCGGTAAGAAGAGACGCAGAGACTAAGGGACGGAGAGACGGAGTGGCCTCGCGGGGGTCGCTGGCTCCGGCGCTGTGCCTATTGACACTACTTGTGCCTTGCATTAGTATTCTGCCATGATCGTTTCCTTCGTCGATCGCCGGACGGAAGAGATCTTCCTTCGCGGCGTCGTGAGGGGACTTGACGCCCGCATCCAGACTGTGGCGCTGCGGAAGCTCCGCATGCTGGACGCTGCGGTGCGACTGGATGACTTGCGTGTGCCGCCGGGGAATCGTCTGGAGGCGTTGCGAGGAGATCGCGCCGGCCAGCATTCGATTCGAGTCAATGACCAATGGCGGATCGTGTTTGTCTGGCGGGACGGTCAGGCGGAACGAGTGGGGATCGTCGATCATCACTAGCGAGGTGCCATGATGCGTGCAAAAAACTCCAAGAAGCATCCTCCGGTGCACCCCGGCGAGGTCCTCCGCGAGGAGTTTCTCGTGCCCATGGGCCTGACGCAGTACCGGCTGGCCAAGGCGACGGGCCTGCCGGAGGATCGCGTGAGCAAGCTGGTCAACGGCGCACGGGCCGTCACGGCGGACACGGCGCTTCGTTTGGCCCGGTACTTCGGGACTTCGGCGGCGTTCTGGATGAACATGCAGGCTCGCTATGAGCTCGATGTCGCAGAAGACGAAGTCGGTCGTTTGATTGCCAAGCGTGTGAAGCCGTTCAGGGCGGCGTAAGTTCTACGCGCGAATGGGTCGGATTTGTGGTGTCGCACGCCACGCTGAGCCGTTACATTTGCGGCGTGAACTCTTCGCGGAAACAGATGCTGGTGTCGTTCCTGGCTGGGCTCGCGCACGCAGGGCTGATGGCGGTGGCGTTCGCGCCGGTGGAGTTTGGGTGGGCGGCGTTGGTCGCGATCGTGCCCTTGGTGTGGGTTGCGGTGGGCATGGAGAAGGCGGGTGTCTCGAATGGAGCCTCTCGCGTAAGCGAGAGGTCGGGGGGGAGTAGGAACTCGAACTCCGAGTCTGGCGAGCTCGATGGTTCCGCGACCTCTCGCTTACGCGAGAGGCTCTATGTGGGGCGATGCCGCAAACGGGATGCGGTGATGGTGGGGCTCGGCGCGTCGGCGTTCTACTGGTGGCAGCAGCAGTGGGTGATGGACATCTCGGCGGCGGGGTACGTGCCGCTGGTGATGTACTTGGCGATCTATCCGGGGCTTTTTGTGTGGCTGCTGTCGCGCTTGCACGGGCGGTTTCCGCGTGTGCCGCTGGCGGTGTTGGTGCCGATCGTGTGGACCGGATTGGAGTGGATCCGGGGTGAGGTGGTGTGGGATGGGTATGCGTGGTTTTTGCTTGGGCATCCGTTGATTGACACGCCGATCGCGTGGGCGGGGTCGGTGGTGGGGGCGTATGGAGTGGGGGCGTTGGTGGCGGGGTGGTGTGGGCTTGCGTGTGGCATCATTCTTTCGCGCGGCCGGATCACGGCGATCAGGCGATGGGGGACCGTGGCGACCCTGTGCTTGCTTTTGATCAGTTGCTTTGCGATGCTGCAAGGGGCGAGCGCGATCTTCGGCGCCGTGTTTGGGCCGTCGTTGCGAGTGGCGATCATTCAGACCAACGTGCCGCAGAGCAACAAAGTGGGATGGACAGCGGAGCAACGCGAGAAGGACTTCGAACGTTTCCTGCAATTGACGCAGCAATCGGTGCCGAAGGACTCAGATGGCGTCCGGCGGCCTGCGGTGGTGATCTGGCCGGAGACCATGTTCCCGGGCTACTTCCTTGAGCCGCTCGATGTCCAACTGCCGGACGGCACGCGAGAGAAACGGGTGACGCGCTTCACAACGCGGCTTCTGGAGATGCAGGGAGCGTTACGGGTTCCGCTTCTGATCGGCGCGCTGGGGACTGAGAATTTGAGGTTGGAGCCCGGGCCGGACGGCGGGCGGGTGGCGTTTGATACACGGTACAACAGCGTCTTTCGTGTCGAGCGGGGTGAGGTTCTGTCGGCGCGATATGACAAGGTGAGGCTGACACCGTTCGGAGAGACCATGCCGTACATATCGGCATGGCCTTGGCTCGAGAAGCGATTGCTGTCAATCGGTGCCGCGGGCATGTCATTTGATCTCGGGAAGGGGAGCGTGCGAGCGGAGGCGCTCTTTGGATTCGACTTGACGACCTTGAGCGACGTTCCGAAGGTTCCCACACGGGCGAAGCTGGCCACTCCGATCTGCTTCGAGGTCACGGAAACGAGCCTGTGCCGGCAGATGGTGCGGCTCGCGGCGGCGGACGGCAGTCTTCCGATGCTGGTCAACGTCACCAACGACGGCTGGTTCGGCGATTGGAAGCCCGGAAAGCAGCAGCATCTGCTGGCGAGTCGATGGCGCTCGATCGAGTTGGGTGTGCCCGTGGTGCGTGCCGCGAACACGGGGATCTCGGCCGCGATCGAGTTCGGGAAGACAGGCGTTCGGACGCTCGAGCACAACCAGGATGGATTCCTCGTCGGAGATGTCGAGTTCTATCGGTTCTCGACGGTTTACCGCGACTTGGGCGACCTTTGCTGGGTCTTCCCGCTCACCCTCGCAGGTCTCGTGATTCTCGCCATCGTGCGTAAAACGCCGAACAATCAGGGGGACGGGAGCGGTACGGAAACCGCGAAGGCAGCCTGAGGGCGACTCCTGCGGCGTGTAGACAGTTGACGGAGCGACGCGTGAAGAATGCAACGAACGGAATGGTGATCGCGGGTGTGGCGGCATTGGCTCTGAGCCAGATGCTGAGCGGGTGCGCGCAGAACGCGGCTCAGAAGCCGGCCGCGGGCACGGGGAGCGACTCGCTCGCGGCGAACGCAACGCCCGAAGCAGGTCAGACTCCGGCTCGTGGCACCGTTGTGGGGACGCCCGTGCCCGATGCGGTACGCATCGCCGAGATCCGCGAGAAGGCGCTCACCGTCATCGAGCAGTCGGCGAACAACAACGACGGACAGGTGCGCGGCTATGCGGCCGATGCGGCGGCGATGGCGGGACGGCGCTTGGGGCCGGTGCTGATGAAGGCGCTCGATGACCCGGCGCCCGGTGTGCGTGCCATGGCGGCGATGGCGGCGGGACGCAACCGCGTGAACGACGCGGCGGCGCGGCTGCAGTCGTTGACGAATGACGAGTCGGCGTTCGTGCGGGCGTCTGCGATCTACGGGCTCAAGAAGATGGGGCAGAACCCGGACCCCTCGCCGCTCGCGGCGTGGCTGACAGGGCCAAACGTTCCCGCGAACCTGCGGAGCCATGCCGCGTGGGTGCTGGGTGAACTGGGCGAGCGTTCGGCCATCGCGATGCTCAAGGAAGCGGCCCGCGTGCGGGTGTCGAAGGACCGCGCGTCCGAGGTCGCTCTGTTCCAACTGCAGTGCGGTGAGGCACGCATCAAGCTCGGCGACAACGACCCGATCGAGGGCGTGCGGGCGGCTCTCTTCCCGGCGCGGCCGGAGGACTTTGAGTCCGCGGTGCTCGCGGTGCAGATCATCGGCGAGGTGAAGGACCGCGGATCGATCGATCAGTTGATCTATCTGTCGAGCTACAAGGACCCACAGGGAAACCTGATGCCGCCGGAGTTCCGCCTCGCATGCTCGACCGCGCTGGCGAAGATGGGCCTGGATCAGGGCAGCTTCGTCGCGGACGAGTACGCGACGAACGGCTCCGAGACCATCCGCCAGCAGGCGGCGTCGGTCTACGGCTACACGGCCCGGGCCCAGCACTTCCCGACGCTCGAGACGATGCTCAGTGACTCGTCACCAATGGTGCGGGTGGTGGCGGCCTCGGCGATCATCCGTGCCCACGCAAGAATGAACGGCGAGCGTCTCCCCTAACGCCGCGCTCCCGGCGTCTGATCTCCCCTCGGGTCGGTGCGGCGAACGCGGTCAGTGGTTCGCGCCGGTCTGATGCACCAGCGTGCTGGCGCGGAAGAGGCTTTCGAACGTGCCCGCGTCGGTCCACCAGCCATCGAGGATGTCGTGGGTCAGCGTGCCGCGGCGGAGATACTCGTTGTTCACATCCGTGATCTCGAGCTCACCCCGGGCGGAAGGCTTGAGCGTCTGGCAGATGTCGAAGACCTCGTTGTCATAGAAATAGATACCGGTGACGGCGAGGTCGCTGGCGGGCTGCTTGGGCTTCTCGATGATGCGGGTGATGCGGTCGCCCTCGAGCTGGGCGACGCCGAAGCGCTGCGGGTCGGGGACGCGCTTGAGCAGGATCTTGGCGCCGGCTTTCTGTTCGCGGAACGCGGCGGCGGCGGGCTTGACGTTCTTCTCGATAATGTTGTCGCCGAGGATGACGCAGATCTTTTCGCCGTCGGCGAAGTCCTGTGCGAGTTTCAGCGCGTCGGCGATGCCGCCGCTGCCTTCCTGGTAGGCGTATTCGAGGTGGCGGATGCCCAGGTGCTTGCCGTTCTTGAGGAGGCGGAGGAAGTCGCCGGCGTGCTCACCCCCGGTGACGACGAGGATCTCATCGATGCCGGCCATCAGCAAGCAGCGGATGGGGTAGTGGATCATGGGCTGGTCGAAGACCGGGAGCAGGTGCTTGTTGGTGACCAGCGTGAGGGGCAGGAGGCGTGAGCCTGTGCCGCCGGCGAGGATGACGCCCTTCATGAATCGGTCTCCCGTGGGTGGTGATGGTATCGGTGCTCGGCGCACGGCTACATTGGACGGCATGCGCACGCCATCGGGGCTCGACATGGTTCGGTTGATGGCTTCGGAGACGCCCTTGCCGAGGCTGTCGGAGCCGGTGTACTTCGTGATGCTCGACGAGCGGCGCCAGACGCCGTGGCAGCCTTTGTTTGAAGGAGCGGAGCCGCCGCCGGCTTCGGTGTACTGGCGGCAGTGGGACGGCGAGACGGCGTGGATCATCAACACGTACATCCAGTTGCGGCGGCGCGGGCTCGATGTCCGGCTGAGCCGGCGGCTCGTGCCCGGGGCGATCTGCGTCTTGACGTACGACGACGCGGCACGGGCGGGGAGGGGGATGCTGTCGTGGCGCAGCTACGTGGTCTGCTGCCGCATGGATCGGGCGCGGCCGACGTACTGCGATGAGGTGATTGTGCAGAACCGCACGTCGGTCGACGGCGCCGCTGTGCACTTCGTGCCGCACTGGCCGCAGTTGTCCCTGCGTCCGCGCGACGAAGGCCGGGGTGATCGGCTGGAGAACATGGTGTTCCACGGCGAGATCGAGAACATCGCGCCGGAGTTCCGGACACCAGAGTTCGGCGCCGCGCTGGCGCAGCTGGGGATCCGGTTCGTGGTGCACCCGCTGCGGCGCAGTCGTATCGGCGACGCGGGGCGGGATTGGAGCGAGACGGATGCGGTTCTCGCGGTGCGGGGCGGCAGCGCGTACTTCCGATCGATCAAGCCCGCGCTCAAGCTGGTGAACGCCTGGCAGGCGGGGTGCGTGGCGATGGTCGGTGCCGAGGCGGGCTATCGCGACGAGCGTCGGAGCGAACTGGATTTCATCGAAGTCGGCAGTGCGGCCGAGGCGCTGGCGGCGCTGCAGCGGCTGGCGCGGGAGCCTGGTCTGTACCGCGCGATGGTGGAGAACGGGCGCCGACGGGCCCTGGAGCACACGCCCGACGCGATCGCACAGGTGTGGAGACAGACGCTGGCCGGGATCATCGAGGGCGGGTACGCACGGTGGCGGCGCACGGGCGCGATGTCGCGATGGCTGTCGGCTCCGGCCGTGCAGGCCCGGAGATACCTTGGGCACAAGGCGGAGCGACGCCGGTTCTGGCGGCTGCTTGAAGGACGCGGGTATCAGGCCGCGGCAATTCGATAACCGCCAAGGTTCCGAGAACACGTTGGCAACTCCTGCGGCCTGCGTCCGGCGATGCCGCTTCGTGCGCTCGGGAAAGCGAAGATCGAGGCAAGATCGCGCATCGCGGGCTTGCGCCTTCCGATACACTGTCGGGGAAGGCAAGCCACGGTCGCCGGAGCAGAAAAGTCGTTGCGCCGGCGATCGAGCAGGGGAAAGACATGGCTTCCGAACCCGGGTCCGTCAATCCGATGACTCCGCCTCCGGCGGGGGTGGAGCAGGTGACACAGCTGCTGGTCGCCGCTGCGCAGGGCGATTCACAGGCGGCACGCGATCTCCTGCCTCTGGTCTACGAGGAGCTTCGGCGGCTGGCCGCGGCGCGCATGGCGCGGGAGCGCGCCGGCGGGGCGGGCATGACGCTGCAGCCGACGGCGCTCGTGCACGAGGCATATCTGCGGCTGCTGGGCGATCACGAGGTTCGCTGGAACGGCCGCGGGCATTTCTTCGGGGCCGCGGCGCTGGCCATGCGGCGGATCCTCGTGGAGCGGGCGCGGCACCGGTCGCGGGTGAAGCACGGCGGCGAGGTGAAGCGGGTCGATCTGGAGGTCGCGCAGCTCTCGCCGGCGCTGGCGAGCGAGCCGCCGGCGGAGGAAATGCTGGCGCTCGATGAAGCGCTCAAGGGGCTCGAGACGCAGGACCGGCGCAAGTACGACGTCGTGATGCTGCGGTACTTCGCGGGTCTGTCGATCGAGGAAACGGCCGATGCGCTCGGCATCTCGCCGGCGACGGTGAAGAACGACTGGACCTTCGCAAAGGCCTGGCTGAAGCGCAAGGTCGCGGGCAGCGGAGCGGACGAGGACTCGTGAGCGCGGCACCATCGCAACGCGTGGAGGAGCTCTTTCTCCGGGCGGCGGATCTGCCGACCGCGGATCGGCGTGGGTTCCTCGAACGCGAGTGCGCCGGTGATGCACAGGTGCTGCGAGAGGTGCTCTCGTTGCTGGAGCATCACTCCGGCGACGCGGGATTTCTCGACTCCAAGCTCGCGCCCGGCAAGGGCCTGCTGACGCAGCTCGGTGCATCCGCTCTCTCCGATGCCGAACCGTTGCTGCCCGCCGACAAACGAATCGGGAACTTCCAGGTGCTCGGCCAGCTCGGCGCAGGGGGCATGGGCGTCGTCTACGTCGCACAGCAGGAGCGACCCAGACGCACCGTCGCCCTGAAGGTCATGCGCCGCGTCATGGCCGACCCGAACTCGGCCGCCGCTCAGCGCGTCCTCCGACGCTTCGAGCACGAGGCGGAACTGCTCGGCAGGCTGCATCACCCCGGGATCGCCCAGATCTTCGAGGCGGGCACGTACGAGGCGGGCGGGCTGACGCATCCGTACATCGCGATGGAGCTCGTCAAGGGCGAGCCGATGCTGGCCTACGCCGCCCGTCACAACCTCGGTACGCGCGAGAAGCTGGTCCTGCTCGAGCGGGTGTGCGAGGCGATGCAGCACGCACACCGCAACGGCGTGATTCACCGGGATCTCAAGCCGGCGAACATCCTCGTGGACGAGACCGGGAGACCGAAGATTCTCGACTTCGGCGTGGCCCGCACGACGACGAACGAGCTGCAGCTCACCAGCGAGCACACGGCGGTGGGGCAGTTGATCGGCACGCTCCCCTATATGTCGCCCGAGCAGGTGAGCGGCGATCCCAACGCGGTGGACACGCGATCGGACGTGTACGCCATGGGCGTCATCCTGTACGAGCTGCTCGCCGGAAAGCTGCCCTACGACCTGTCCAGCAGGTCGCTCCCGGAGGCGGCACGCATCATCCGCGACGAGGAGCCGACGAAGCTGAGCACCATCGACCGTGTCTTCCGCGGCGATGTCGAGATGATCGTCGCCAAGGCCCTCGAGAAGGATCGGTCGCGGCGCTACCAGTCCGCGAGCGAACTCGGAGACGATATCGCCCGGTACCTCTCGGGCCAGCCGATCGCCGCACGCCGGGATTCGGCGATGTACGTGCTGCGCAAGCAACTCAAGCGGTATCGGGGTGTTGTCACCACCGCGTTGTTCGCCTTCCTCGTGGTGCTGTCGCTCGGCGTGTTCTCGGCGATTCAGGCCGTGCGTGCGTCGCGCTTCGCGATGACCGAGCAGGCCGCGAAGACCGAAGCACTGGCGAATCTCAAGATCGCCGAGACGGAGCGCAAGCGAGCCAACGAGTCGGCGGCGAATCTGGCCGAGCAGCTCGCGCGGGCGAACGTGGAGCGGGGGCGACTGCTCGGGCTGAGCGGGAACCTGCAGGCGGCCGAGGATCTGATCTGGCCGGCCCATCTGCGGAATCCCAATTCGCGGCACACGTTCTTCGCCCTCTGGGAGCTGTACATGCACGAGCCGTGCCTCGGCTCGTTCGAGGCTCACCCGGGCACGATCACCTACCTGGCGGCGTCCCGCGACGGATCAAGGGCGGTGGCGGCGAGTCAGGAGGTGCCCGTCGTCACCGTTCTGGACGTTCGCGGGATGCGACCGGAGCGCAGCATCGCGACGCCGTCGGCGAGGGTGTGAGCGCTAGCGCTATCTCCCGACGGCACGGTGGTCGCCTTCGCGTACGACGATCGAGCCCTTGCGATGTACAACGCCGACACCGGCGCGGTCATCGCGGAAACCAGTGTCGCCGGGCAGGTGATCAACACGCTGATATTCGCCAAGGACTCGTCGCGTCTGTTTGTCGGAACGCGGGAGGGCAACCTGCTCCGATGTTCGGTTTCTTCGGATCCGCAGTGGACCGAAGTTGTGCTCACGGACAATCCGATCACGTTCATTCAGGCGTCCAACGACGGTCGGATCATTGCCACCGGCCATCGCGATGGCGTCGTCCGGCTCTGGAGCGATGACGGTGCGCCGATGCGGACGCTCCGGGGACACGTCAGCGACGTATCGGCGATCGGGTTCAGCGCGGACGGCGAGTTCATCGCGACGGGCGCTCTGGACCGACTCGTGCTCGTCTGGAAGGTCAGCACCGGAGAACAGTTGGCGAGACTGGACCTGCCCAACGGCACGCCCCGAGGCATCCTGTTCTCGCCCGACAGCCAACGCGTCTTCGTCGCGGGGTGGTGGACGATCAACGACTGGGAGTGGGGGACAGAGAATGTCCTGCGGCGGATGTCCCTGCCCGTCAGCGGCGTCAATCTCTTCTTCTCCGCCGGGGCCCAGGAAGTCTGGGCCGGTGTCAGCAACACCATCCGCGGCTGGAACACCGACCCGGAGCCGGCGACTCGACGGATCTCCGGGCACGTGGGCCGCACGATGGCCACGTGGAGCGGGGACCGCAAATGGATCGCCACGGGCGACGCGAGCGGCACGGTCCGGCTCTGGAACGCCGAGACGTACGCCCTCGAGCGCACGCTCCGCTCCGGCAGCGGCAAGATTCGGGCGATCAGATTCGACAACGACTCTCGTTACCTTGTCGTTGCCGGCGAGGGAACACAGGCGTCGATCTTCGACGTCTCGAGCGCCAACCCCGAGCCGGTGGTCGTGCTGAACGGGATCCGCAGCTATTCACCCCGCTCGATCGCCTTCGCCGCGGACAACTCGGTGGTGGCGCTCCCCGCGACCGACGCCAGCCACCGCATCTTCCGACTGCCCGACTTTGTGGAGGTGGCGCGCATCGAGAGCGCCGAGAAGCAGGAGTCTCTGGCGGCTCGGTTCTCGCCCGACGGCAAGCTGCTGGCGACAAGCGATCGCGACCGCGCGGTGCGGCTGTGGTCCTGGCCCGAGCGAAAGCTGCTGGCGACGATGCGTCCGGAGACGATCAACCCGCAGCCC
>ERZ1066128.598-NODE-598-length-13808-cov-9.284883_pt1 | contig 13808 bp, 10 predicted proteins | sample MGYA00382775_ERZ1066128 | MGnify/ENA primary metagenome ERZ1066128 (study PRJEB33369, sample SAMEA5778358) | biofilm metagenome | biome: Industrial cooling water; feature: Water cooling tower basin; material: Biofilm | place: United Arab Emirates | collected...
CTTCCCCAAGTCGCGGTAGTAGTACGTCGTCCCGCACTCGCGCCCATCCGGCATCAGCGCGAACCGCGGCACGTCGCCGACCTTCACCCAGCCCAGGCGTTCGTACAAGCGCGACGCGTCGCCGCCGGTGACGGCATCGAGCACCAGCAGCGTGCGGCCGCGCTTCTTCGCTTCCACTTCGGCGGCCCGCATCAGCGTCTCGCCCAGCCCGCGGCGTCTCGCCCGCCGGTGCACCAGCATCTTCGCCACATCCGCCCGGTGCGGCTGATTCTCCGGCAAATCGAGAATCAACTGCACCGTGCCGCAAATGCCTTGTGCATCCTCGGCGATGAGCACCACCCGCTCTCCCGCGGCAACGCCGGCCGCGACCTTGGTCCAGAACGACAGCGCCCGCTCACGGGTCAGCGGCAGCATGAAACTCACCGACGCCCCGCCCTCGACACAATCGATCAGCACATCCGCCAACTGCGCGATGTGCGACGCCTCAAGCCGAGGCAAAGCTCGAACGACGATCTCACCAAGCTTGTGAGTCATGGCCACACGCTCGATCTCTCCCCCAAACGATCCCCTCCGCGCCACTCCGCCCCTCCGCCTCTCCGCGTTCTCTCCCGCCTTTCCTCAAGACCGCACCCGCTCCGGATCCGGAAAGTCCCGCGACAGCGCACTCTTGAAGTCGGTCACCGCCGCGTACACCGGGATATGCAGCCGCTCCACCTCGCCGCTGCGAGTTGCGACGTGACTGAACGCGCTATCAAGCTGCGCCAGATCTTCCGCCCAGACCGTGATGTTGAACTCGCCGAGCGATTCCGGCCCGAAGCCAAACTTGCGGCGCTTCAGTGTCCACCCCGCGATCATGCCCTGACCCTTCAGGTAATCCAGATACGCCCGCACCGCCTCGGCGAACTCCAGGTCCTTCCGCGAGTCCTTCAGGTTCACCCACATGTCGTAGTAGTTCATGATGGCGATTGTTGCGAGCAAGGAGACGGCGGAGGAAAGGGCCAAAGTGCCAAAGCTCCAAAGGCCCAAACTCTCGGGATTCGTGCCGTTGTCGTTCATTTTGCCCTTTGGAGCTTTGGCCCTTTGGCCATTTGCCATTTGCCATTTGCCATTTCTGCTATCCTCCCCCTATGTCCCAACCGCCCGTGGTTGAAGACTGGACCTACGGCCCGGCCCGCTGGATCGGCGTCGGACTCGTCGTCGCCTTGTCGGCCGTCGGACTGTCGTGGTCGCTCTCGTCCTCGCGTGCGACGCCCGCCGCCGCGTCGATCAGCACCCCAAAGCCCGAGCCCGTGAAGACCGCGGCCACTCGCCCGTCCGCCGCTCCCACCGCTGCCAACGCCGATCCCAAGCCGACGCGGAGCGGCCCCATCGTCACCGAGCTCCCCGCGGCACCGACACCCGTTGTGGCTCCGGCCGCCCCCGCAGAAAAGCCGCCCGCCGCGCCGGCCGCGGCACTGCCCGGCGCCAAGATCAACGTCAACACCGCATCCCGCGCCGAGCTTGAGTCACTCCCCGGCGTCGGTCCCAAGCTCGCGCAGCGCATCCTCGACGACCGCGCGAAGAACGGTGCATACAAGTCTCTCGAGGATCTCGACCGCGTCAGCGGCATCGGCACCAAGACACTCGAACGCCTCGCGCCACTCATCACCTTCGAATGATGCCCTGCGTCTCCCGCGCCAACGATCGGGCATGAAAGCCGAAACCCTGCTCGCCGAACTCAACCGCCTCCGCAAGGACCTCGACGAGGACAAGTCCGACCTCGAATGGCTGACGCTCCACCACGCCTTCTGCTTCATCAGCTACAAAATGGGCGAGTTCCAGAAGTATGTCGATGAACAGGCCAAGGCCGGCGCGTTCGACGAGTACAAGTGATGCCTTCGCCACGTACGGCTCGGAGATACCGCGCGGGACACCCGTGCATGTCGGCGGGGTCCTTCTGCCGCCATCGCTACCCAATCGCCTCTCTCTGTGCCTCTGTGTCTCTCGTGGTTCCTTCCTTCTCGGTCCCTCGTTCGCACGCCGTGCGGCTTCACCACGTTCAACTGCCGCAAATTTTGTTGCATCCGAAACCCGTTTCGGCGATAATGGACTATCGGTGGCTCGAACCGGTTCACACGTGCACTGCACGACCGTGCCGGCAAGACCACCAACGACCGGTGTGGCCTGTCCCCCACGGGGCAACCCGCCGGGCGATGTGCCGCGGGTGACGGCCCGCGGAGGAATCCAGCGGCGGCGGAAGTACAAACCGCGACGGCTGCGCAGGTGTTCCAGTGAAGGAGGTGATCCAGTGATTGATCGTTGTACGCAGGGGCTGCGCGCTTAAGGCGCCAGGCTCGACGGAGCCCGCGCGTTGCGCGGCCCGACTTCTACGTAAATGAACGTAGCGCCGGCGACCTCCCTGAGGTCGCCGGTTGTTTTTCACAAGGGGGTATCGCAAACGCGGGGGCGGAGCTTTCGAGGCCCCGGCGCAGAACACCCCCGCCCCCAAAGCACCAGTGGGACCGGCCTCCGGCCGGTCGACCCACGCTCACAAAGCACGACAATGCATCTCCACGAAAAGACCGGCCGCAAGCCGGTCCCGCAGAGCCTTACTCCGTGATCATCACCTTCACCGGCGTCCCGCTCACGCTGCTCGGCGCCACCCACAGCGTCAGCTCACACGGCTCGACATCCAGCCGCATGTCGATATTCCAGAACGCCAGTTCCGCGGCGGTCACCTTGAACGTCACAGTCCGGCTCTGCCCCGGCTCCAGCGTGAACTTCTCGAATCCCTTCAGCTCCCGCACCGGCCGCGCGACACTCGTGCCGCGCTGACGGATGTAGAGCTGCGCAATCTCGGTGCCGGCACGAGCCCCGGTGTTGGTGATCGTGGCCTCGACCTCGATCGCGGCCCCGCCGCGGAACGTGCCCACACCGATCTCCTTGACCGAAGCCTTCGTCGGCGTGTACGAGAATGTTGTGTACGTCAGCCCGTGGCCGAACGGATACAGCGGCGAGCCGTCTTCGTCGACATAGCGGCTCAGGAACTTGTAGCCCTGGTCTTTCGACTCATCGTCCGGGCCGGGCACGGGGCGCCCGGTCTTGAGATGGTTGTAGTACAGCGGCACCTGCCCCACCGACCGCGGCATCGTCGCGGTCAGCTTGCCCGAAGGCGAGACTTCGCCGGTCAGTACGCGGGTCAGCGCGGGGCCGGCTTGCAGACCGGGATACCACGCCATCAGGATCGCGGGAACGTTCGCCGCCTCCCACGGAATCGTGAGCGGACGCCCGCTGAAGGCGACGAGCACAACCGGCTTGCCGAGCTTGGTGACCTCCTTGAGCAGATCGAGCTGATTGCCCGGCAGATCAAGCCGCGTGCGCGAGGCGGCCTCGCCGGACATGTGGCGCGATTCGCCCAGAGCCATGACGACGACATCAGCGTTCTTCGCCGCGTCGAGTGCCGCTGCGAAGCCGTCGCGGGAATCACCAGTGATCGTCGTACCTTTAGCGTACGTGAAGGCGGTGCCGAAACGCTCGGCGAGCGACGCCCGGAGCGTGACGACGTCTTCTTTCTTGCCCTGGCACGACCAGCCGCCGAGCATCTCCTCGGCGTCATCCGCCAGCGGACCGATGAGTGCGACGCGGACGTTCGAAGCGAGTGGGAGAACGGGTTTGCCGCCGACTGCGTCGTTCTTGAGCAGCACAAACGACTGCTCCGCGGCCTCGCGGGCGAGCGCGATGTGCTCGGGCTTGAGCATCGCCGCGGCTTCGGCGTCGGCGTTGACGTACGGGTTCTCGAAGAGGCCGAGCTCGAACTTGGCGCGCAGGATGCGGCGGACCGAGGCGTCGACTGCCTGCTCGCTCACCTTCCCGGCGCGGACGAGGCCGGGCAGTTCGGCGGCGTAGAGGTTCGCCTGCATGTCCATGTCGACGCCGGAGGCGAAGCCCTTCAGCGCGGCGGCGCGATCGTCGAGCGCGATGCCGTGAGGGATCAGCTCGGTGATGCTGGTCCAGTCGCTGACGACGAAGCCGTCAAACTTCCACTCGTCGCGGAGGATGGTCTTGAGCGTGTGGCGGTTGGCGGACGTCGGCACGCCGTTGAGCGCGTTGAACGCGCTCATGAAAGTCACGACGCCGGCGTCGGTGGCCGCCTTGAACGGCGGCAGGTACACATCACGCAGCACGCGTTCGGAGATATCCACCGTGTTGTAGTCGCGGCCGCCCTCGGCCCCGCCATAGGCGACGAAGTGCTTCGCGCACGCAAGGATCGACGTCGGCTGCGCCAGGTTCGCGGTGCCGATGCCGCCCTGATACCCCCGCACCGCGGCGACAGCGAGCGCGCTGCCAAGATACGGGTCTTCGCCGCTGCCTTCCATGATCCGGCCCCAACGCGGGTCGCGGGCGATATCGACCATCGGCGCGAACGTCCAGCGGATGCCCCCCGCCGCGGCCTCGGCGGCGGCGACCCGGGCGGTGCGCTCGATCAGGATCGGATCCCACGCCGCCGAAAGCCCGAGCGGCACCGGGAACGTCGTGCGATAGCCGTGAATCACGTCCAGCCCGAAGAGCAGCGGCACACCCAGGCGCGACTTCTCGACCGCGATCTTCTGCAGCGCGTTGGTCTTGTGCGCCCCCACAGCGTTCAGCAGCGAGCCGATGCCGCCTCGCTCAAGCAACGCGGTCTGATCCACCTTCACCCGATCCGGCCCCGTCGCCTGACCATCGGAGAACTGCACCAGCTGGCCGACCTTCTCCTCAAGCGTCATGCGCTGCAGGAGATCGAGGGCGCGTTGGTCGGGAGTGGCGGCGAGAGAAAGCGAGACGACCGACGCGATGAGAGGGCAGGCAATGGTGGCGGTGTTCATGCAACGCAAAGGTAACGTGGCGGAGGAGTGCGGCGCGGAGAGGTGGCGTTCCAAGTGGAATGAAACTGGAGGATTCGTGGGCTTGGAGCAGGTTGCAGTCGCGGGCTTCCGCCGACCGGCCGGAGGCCGGTCCCACTGGTGCTTTGTGGGTATTCGCGTTTTGCCGCGGGGCCTGGAACGCCCCGCCCCCACCTCGCCCCCGCTCCCACGCCGACTCGCTCCAGAAACAAAAAGCCCCGCGATCGCGGGGCTTGCGAGAATCGACATGTGGACGAACTCAGTTCGCCGTGGCCTTCAGCCACACCGGCTTGGGGGCCTTGGGGTCGGTCGGGTGCACGTGGACCTTGCGCCCGGCGAAGACCACCGTGCCGTTGGCGACGGAGTAGAGCGTGTTGTCGCAGCCCATGCGAACGTTGAAGCCAGCCTTGAAGGGGGTGCCGACCTGGCGGACGATGATCGCACCGGGCTTGGCGACTTCGCCGCCGTAGAGCTTCACGCCGCGGTACTGCGGATTGGAGTCACGCCCGTTCTTGGTCGAGCCCTGTCCCTTTTTATGTGCCATGACGAAGATTCCTGTCGTGTCCCACCCGGGGGCAAGGTGCCTCCGGCAGGGTCGAAATACTAGGCGGAACTCTGTTGCCTGGCAAGAACAGGCTCTGCCCGCTGTTTGGGCCTGAATCCCAGACTGTCTGGCGGGGCCGATCCGCTCGATGCACGGTAGACTCGGCTAATGAACTTCCTCACCCGTTGCGGCAGAGCGGTCCTGCTCATGGGCCTGGCGGCCCAAGTCCCTTTGTACGGGTGTGCGATTTCCGGTCAGTCGACCAAAACCGAGTCGATTGCCACACCCGTCCCGATGCCGTTCTCGTTCGCGGCCTCGGATGCCAAACGGGTCTTTCTCGCCACCAACCTCAACGCCTGGGCCCGCAACGTGCAGGGCCGCCCCACGGACGATGCCGCGGTCATGACCCGCCGATCCGACGGCGTCTGGGTCTCCGAGGTCCGAGGCGCCGACGTCGTCCGCTACAAGTTCATCACCGAGGACGCACAAGGCCGCTTCACCTGGCACGCCGATCCGGCCAACTCGCAGCGCGACCACGAGGGCAACTCGGTCCGCCTCGCGGGCGACGGCGTGCACGCAACGCCCCCGGGTGCTCCCATCGCTGTCCGAGTCTCTTCGTCAAATGGGCAGATCACCGCAATCCTCAAAGCCGCCGACGGCAGCTTCCGCGACGCCGTGGTCTTGCCCGCGTTCTTCGTCGATGGTGTCCAGCAGTCGCCCCGCCTCACTTCCGAGGCAGTCCCACGTGCCGGAACGACGCTTGCCGTTGAATCCGTCAGCCCCAACGCCGTCGCGATCACATGGCAGTCCGATGGGCGCGAGCCACGCGAGCTGGAAGCGCACGTCCGCGACAACAGCCGCTACTACGGCGGCGGCGAGCGCTTCCACGCGCTCAACCAGAAGGGCTACGTGCTCCCGATGGGCAGCCTCGATCGGCCCGAGGACAAGGGCGTCTGCTCGTACAAACCGGTGCCGTTCATCATCAGCAGCCGCGGCTACGGCCTCTGGCTCGACAGCACAACGCCGAGCGAGTTTGATCTGAACGCCACATCCCGTGACGAGATCAAGATTCGCGATCGCAACACCTCGATGCGGCTCGTGCTCATCACCGGCGCGAACACCGGCGAGATACTCGCCGAGTTCACCCGCCTGACGGGCCGCCCGAGCGTGCCGCCCGCGTGGGCGTTCGCGCCATGGAAGAGCCGTGACGTCCACAGGAATCGCGACGAACTGCTCGCCGATGTCGAGCTCAGCCGCAAGCACGATCTTCCCGCTTCCGTCGTGGTGCTCGACAGCCCGTGGGAGACCGGGTACAACAACTTCATTCTCAACGAGCGACAGTTCCCCGATCCCGACACGATGTTCGCGCGGGTGCGGTCGCTGGGTTTCGTGCCGTGCTTCTGGCTCACGCCGTTCATCAACGACTCGAACGTGCTGGACATGGCGGGCATCGACGCCGGCGCGTCGTCGAACTTCAAGGAAGCGGTGGACAACGGGTTCCTCGTCAAGCGTGCCGACGGCTCGCCCATGATCGTCCCGTGGTGGAAGGGCACCGGCGGCCTGGTGGATTTCACGAACCCCGCCGCGAAGGCCTGGTGGCTGGAGCAACTCGCGCCGACGCTCCGCTGGGGGATCGCCGCCATCAAGTGCGACGACGGCGAGAGCAACTTCGTGCAGGACGCGCATTTCTTCGATGGCTCGACCGCCGCGGCGATGAAGGGCCGGTACGCGTCGCTCTATCTGCAGGCCGCCCACGACTTCCTGGAACGCCATCGCCCCGGCGATCACACGCTGATCTCGCGCTGCGGCTTCACCGGTACCGGCCGCTGGCCCTTCGGCTGGGCCGGCGACAACCACGCTGATTTCTCGTTCGAGAACGGCCTGCCGGGCGTGATCGTGGCGGCCCAGAACGCCGCGCTCTCGGGGCAACCCTTCTGGGGCAGCGACATCGCCGGCTACATGGGCGACGCGACGCCGGAACTCTTCATCCGCTGGACACAGTTCGCCGCGTTCACGCCCCTGATGATGGTCCACATGCAGAGCAACAAGGGTCCGTGGGACTACGGCGAGCAGGCTCTGGACATCTACCGCCGCTTCGCCCGGCTGCACACCGCGCTCTATCCATACTTCGACAACGCCGCCCGCGAGGCGGCCAACGCCGGAGTTCCCATCATCCGCCCGATGGTGCTGGCGTTCCCCGATGATCCGGCCGCGGCCAAGGAGCAGTTCCAATACATGCTCGGTCCGGACCTGCTCGTCGCTCCGATGTTCCAGAGCGGCACCAGCCGCAGTGTGTATCTGCCGCGTGGGACGTGGACCGACTACTGGTCGGGCCGTCGGATCTCGGGTCCGCGGCAGATCGAGATCCACGCTCCGCTCGAACAGATGCCGCTGTTCGTCCGCGACGGCGCGGTCATCCCGATGCTGCCCGACGATGTGGACACGCTGTTGCCGCGGACGCCGGAGCTTGATCCGTCGGTGGTCGCGCTCGACGACCGACGCGTGATCGAGGTGTGGCCGGGTGCGGGCGGCACCGTGCGCACCGCGGACGCGATCGCGGCGACCGTTTCGAAGCACGGCCAGCGAATGCGGCTCGCGCTCCGATCCGAGCAGCGTCGCGACATCGAGATTCGCCTCCGGCATGCCGGAGAGGTTCACGACACGCGGTACGGTGATGCCACCGTCGAAACCCAACGCATCGGGTCAGACACGATCATCCGATCGCGGACCATCGAAGAACCGCTTGTTCTAGAGTGGACGCCGCGTTGAAGCATGGCGTCAGCGCGATCGAAGGAGCACACATCGCGATCAGCGGTGCACGCCGCCCGACTCTGCGGTCAGGCGCCGGATTACCGCATCACCCACCGCTGCTCGAACAGCGGCATGGCTTCGTTCACGCGGTTCATCACGTCGCCCGGAAGCCGGTAGGTCAGGCTCAGCGTCTTGCGGAGCAGTTCCCGCTTGGTCTTGCCGGTCTTGGGGTCCTTGGACTCGTACGCCGCGGTCTCGCCCGAGAAGCCCGTGGCGAAAACCGTCAGCTCGCGGGCGCTCATGTCGGGGGCGGAGAAGATCACCACGCCCTCGCGGCCGTTCTCTTCGCCCTGCAGCAGCGTGCCGAGGATCGAGATCTGGTCCTCGGCGAGCGGGTTGTCCACCTCTTCCATCACTTTGCGGGTGACGGTCTGGGGGACATCGCGGCCGGAGCGAACGACATCGCCGTTCTCAGTGGCGAGCTCAAAGAGCGGGGCGAGCAGGAGGTCTTCCTTGGTGTTGTTGACGACGCGGTAGGTCAGGAAGAAGTAGCCCTTCAGCTGGCCGTCGGGCGTCTCGAACTTGGCGAAGCGGAGGTCGCCGACGCGGACGTCGAACTGCCAGCGCTGCGGGACGGGATTGGGCTCGGGGGCCATACCGGTCAGGACGACCGAGGCGAGCAGGCCGAGCAGAGCGACGGCGAAGGTGGTGAGGCGGGTCTGCATGAGTGGGAAGGGCTGAGGGGTGCGATCAGGGCAGCTGCGGGTCTGTACGCGAACACTGTCACCGCGGTTGGGGCGGACCCCGCGGAAGCCGCGGCCCCACGGTTTCGAGGGGGAGGCTAGTCTACGACAAGTCTCGACATGGCGAAAGGGCCTTTCGAGAGGTTTCTCCCCGAGCGACCGGCTCGGCGGGGTGTTGGGCTTGGGCAGTGCGTCATGACCCGTTCTGTGGATCAACCTCCGGCAGCCTTTCAGCCGTCACCGGGCTTTGCCGTGGTGCGCGTGAGCGAGGAATCGCTCGTGCAGGCGGCGGAACGGCTGGTGAGCCAGGGGCTGCGGGATCGACGGACGGCAGCCAAGCGGCTGATCGCCTCCGCACCGGAGCATGGGATCGATCTATCGGCAATCTGGGCGACGGTGGAGCGACCGGGATCGACCGCGCCGCCGCTGGCGATTCGCCAGGCCTGCCTCGCGGTGCCCGGGTCGGGCGCGACGGCGATGATCTTCATCTCCGAGCCGATGCCCGGCGGGGAACCGGGAGGTCCGGAATCCGCACGCACGGAACGCATCGCGCTGCTGCGCCAGGTCGCGGCACACTTCGTCGAGACCCGCACGCCCAAGGTGAAGATCCTGCAGGCGCTGCCGGACCTCGCGGATGCGTGGGCGGAATCGGCGTTCCGCGGCGCGGGCTTTGTGTACGTCGGCGACCTGGAGTACCAGCGCCGGGCGATCGCGCCGGTGGACCTTCGTGGTACAAAGCAGGAAATCGCGTGGCCTCAGGGCGTGCGCGTCGTGCCCCTGACGACGATCGCCGCGAGCGACCGTGACGCGACGCTGCTGCGCGTCCTCGAGGAGTCCTACCGCGACACGCTCGACTGTCCGGAGTTGTGCGGCCTGCGCGAGACCGCCGACATCCTCGCGAGTCACTACGCCACCGGCGTTTTCGACCCGTCGATCTGGTACTTGGTCATGCACCGGGAGTCGGAAGGCGACGTCCCACGCGGCTGCATGCTGCTCTCACGCGTCCCCGAGCAACGCGTCCTCGAACTGGTGTACATCGGGCTTTCGCCGGAGGTGCGAGGGCGGGGGCTGGGGCGGCGGCTACTGGACTTGTGCGTCCGCAATGCCGCGGAAGCGCGGGTCGATGCGGTGACCTGCGCGGTCGACTGCCGCAATGAGCCGGCCCGACGGCTCTATCGGGATCAGGGCTTCCAGGGCGCGGGGCGGCGGAAGGCGTTTGTGGGGCGGGTCACAGAGGTCGCACGCGGCGCGGACGAGAACCGTCATCACGGCTCGCAAAGCCCCACCCGAGGGCCGCTGTGAGAGCGTTTTCGGGGCAGCAACTCACAATCGGGCACCGAGACGTCTGATTCTGTAACCGCCGCACGCAATTGCGCTTACGCACACGCAGCGAGAGTTGTCCACAGGATGTTCGCAGTCGCTTCGCCGGCGTGGAGAAGTATTTTTAGGTTTCACTAAGCTCCGCATTTTCCAGTCGATGCAGCGTGCACAATCGGGAATCTCGGGAAGCCATTCTTGTTCCCGATTTCGATCCGATCTAGATTTCCTTCTCGGTCACGGATCGACCGGATTCTGAAGTCTCCGGGACAGGCACGAGCGCATGTAGCGCGAGGCCACCCTGCAACCTGTGCGGAGGAAGCGTCGTCTCCTGCCTCTTTGGCTCGGAGGCGACGGGAGTGTCCTGCGCCCATGCTGCGCCCGGCGATCGCGGGGTCTGTTCACGGACGGTGGCGAGCAGCGGGCTTGATCGGATGCTTCGAGCGGGCGGATGCAAGGGCCAGGACGGACACGGAAGGCCCCTTGTATTCGTCACGGACAGCTCGGAGCGTCCGCTCGCTTTCGAGCGTGCGGGATGCACGACCGAAAGAGCACGGAGCGGGTCGATCGTGGCGACCACCACTTCGGGCATGTCGAACTTCAACGGCGCGGACGCTCCTTCGCAGGCGTCGGTGCTTGGGTCGGGGCCGGTGTCGGGGTTGGGACAGGGCGTGAGCGGGCGCGAAGAGCGCCACGCTCGGCCGCGGCTGCTGCCGCGGGCGGTCACGAATCCGGTCGCGTCTGCCGCGGGAGCGGCGGGCGTCGTCTCGTCTCCGACGCGCGACCGTTTCGTGGCCGCCCTGCGGGCCGCGGGCGTGCTCACGCGGCTGGATCGCTATCTGTCGGAGGTCCGCGATGCGCGGATCGATCAGACCACGCTCGAGATCGTCGTGTCCTCGCGGTTCGTGGCGGATCTGCTGCAGCGCCGCAGCGGCGATGCCTGCGTGCTGGCGGCCCGGGAGATCCTGGGAGCGGGCGCCGAGGTGCGCGTGGTCGTCGATCCGGCGACGGCGCGGGTGTCTCTGCCCGACGCGCCGGACACCCCGGCGCGGGTGGACGTGGTCCGACCGGCGCGGATGCCCACCCCGCGGCCGGCCCGGCATCGGCTGGATGAGTTCGTCGTCGGCGCGAGCAACCGCCTGGCTCACTCGGCCGCGGTCCGCCTCGCCGAGGGTCAGAACGCCGACTCCCTCAGCCCGCTGTTCTTCCACGCCCCGTGCGGCATGGGCAAGACACACCTGCTGCAGGGCATCGCGGCGCGATTCATGGAGCTCAATCCGTCGGTGGGCGTGCGCTGCCTGACCGCCGAGGGGTTCACCAACGAGTTCATCGCCGCGCTCAAGGCCGGCGGCATCGAGGCCTTCCGGCGTTCGTACCGGCGGCTCGGGCTCCTGTGCATCGACGATGTGCACTTCCTCTCCAGCAAGGACGCGACGCAGACCGAGCTGCTGCACACGCTCGACGCGATCGCGCAGGGCGGGGCGAAGATCGTCCTGGCATCGGACGAACATCCGCGGGAGATCCGCAAGCTGTCCAGCGCGCTCTCCAGCCGCTTCATGTCCGGGGCGGTCCTCCGCATCGAGGAACCCGACGAGGCGCTGCGCCGCGCGCTGGCGGATCGGCTCTCGGCCAAGCGCGGGATCGCGCTCGACCCCGGCGGCGTCCAAGCGCTCGCCGGCGCCGCGTGGCGCTCGGTGCGCGAGCTCGAGGGCGTGCTGACCCAGATCCTCGCCGCCGTGCGGCTCCTGCCGGAACTGGCCATGGCCACGGCGCTCTCCGCCACACACGTGCGTCGGGCGCTCGAGATGGCCGGAGGCGTCAAACCGCCGGCGCCCGTCGGCGGCTCGTCGCGTTCGCGGCGTCCGGTGCCCATCGCCCTCATCCAGTCCGAGGTCGCCCGCGCACTGTGCGTCGACCTGGGCGAAATGGCCGGCACCGGCCGTCACCGCCGCGTCGTGCTCGCCCGCTCGATCGTGGTGTACCTCGCCCGACGCCTGACCACCCTGAGCTTCCCCGAGATCGCCCGCGCGATGGGCAGGCCCAACCACTCGTCGGTGATCACCGCCCACAACCGCCTGATCGGTCTGCTGACGGACGCCGAGAACGCGGACGCGGGAGGTGCCGAAACGGAAGAGCTGGCGCTCACGCACGCCGACCTGCGGGCGATCGGGCTCAGCACCGGGCTCATGGACTTCTGCCGCGGGCTGGAGCGCACCGCGATCGAACGGGCCGAAAGCATTTGACCGAGCGCACTTGACCGAGCGCACTTGACCGAGCGCACTTGGCCGACCGCACTTGACCGAGCGCCCCTGACCGAGACCGCCCGACCAAGAGCTCCCCCGCGAGCATCGCGGCTCGCCCGCGTCACGCGGCTCGACCCGCCCGGGGCTCGTCGCCGAGACGACGGCGCAGGGCGTCCACCGCGGCCCGGTGGGCGTCATCCGTACCGGGGCCGCAGACCAGGGCCGCGGCTTCTTCGAACGCGCTACGCGAGAGCAAGAGCGCACCCGGGACGGCGACGCCGCGAGCGCGGGCGAGCGCTTCGAGGGTGCGGCGCTCGACTCGGGTCAGCCCCAGCTTGCGCGAGAGCACCCTGGTGGCGTAGCGCGCGGGCTTGGTTTCAAGCTCCCGCCACCGCGTCCAGGCTATGGCCGCGACCGAGCTGGACGCGGCAAGGGCGGCGGCGGCGATCGCGACGGTCATCACCGTCATCGCCGTGCCGCTCGTGAACGAGGTCCATCGCACCGTGTCCCACGGACTGGCGGCGACGGGCTGATCCGTGACCAGTCCGAGAGGTTCGGCGGCGAGCGTCGCGAGGGATGGGAGAACCTCGAGCATCATGCCGCGCTCTCCCCCGCTTCGGTCGGATCCGCCGCGGTCTCGGCGCCGACGAGCGTGAGCGTCGGAACGCCGCCGGCGAGGCCCTCGCCGGCCCGCCCGATCGCAAGGCGCGCCCGGGCCCGGACCCGCGGGTCGGGATCGAGCATCGCGAGGCTGCGCAGACGCGACACCAGCGACGGCCACAGCTTGATCTCGCGGAGGTCGTGGCCCGGGAGCGTGCGATCGGCGACCCACGCACCGGCGAGCCGGTGCATCGGGCGCGCGTCGTCGAGCATGCGGAGCAGCTGTTCGGCGGCGTGGGAGGATCGGACGGGCCCGCCCGCCTTGACCTGTGCGAGCACCTCCAACCCCCGGACGGCGGAGCCGCGGACGCGGTGCCAGGCGTCGTCCTTGAGCTCCATGAGCCGGTCCGCGACGGCGGAGACTTCCCGCTCGGCACCGCTGCGCACACGATGGACCATCGCGTCCACTGCGTTGGCCCGGACGCGCTGATCGATGGACGCGGCGGCCTGATCCAGCAGTTGCGTCGCCTGTGTGTCCGGCACTTCGGCGAGCGCGCTCGTCGCCGTGGCCAGGTCGCGGGCGGCGGGCGCGGGGAGCTCGTTCGCGCCGAGCAGCACCCGCACGGTCTCGATGAGAACGGGGCGGATCTCGCCGGTGAGACCGAGGCGACGGGCGAGCTGGATCGCGACGGAGCGCTCACGCTGCGAACTCCGGATGAGTTCGGCGAGCCGGCTCACGACCCACGGA
>ERZ1066128.601-NODE-601-length-13790-cov-7.676593_pt1 | contig 13790 bp, 12 predicted proteins | sample MGYA00382775_ERZ1066128 | MGnify/ENA primary metagenome ERZ1066128 (study PRJEB33369, sample SAMEA5778358) | biofilm metagenome | biome: Industrial cooling water; feature: Water cooling tower basin; material: Biofilm | place: United Arab Emirates | collected...
GTGCGACCGATGGCGAAGAACTCGAGGTAGCTCACCCCGCGCAGCGCGGACGCGGCGAGGGCACGCAGCGGCTCGATGCTCGCGGCGCCGCGGACCGCGCCGCCGATATCGCCGACGATCGCAACGCCGCCGGCGAGCGACAAGGAGACGCCCTGTGCGACCGATGCCGCGATGTCGGCGGGATCGACGGCGCGCTGTTGCCGCACCGCGTCGACGAACCCCGCGAAGCCGCGCTCGCTCGGCGGGAGCGGACCGATGTGCGTCAGGTCGAGATGCGTGTGCGCGTTCACCAGCGCGGGCAGCAGCAGCGAGCGACCCAGGTCGTGGCGGTTGGAAGGCCCGATCGCCGACGCCGCCGGATGGTGGTCGACGTCGGTTCGCCCCCCCACCGCGAGGACGCGGCAGGCGTCGGCGGTGCGTTCCAGCAGGATCGAGGCCGGTGCAAAGGAGAGAAACCGATCGGACCGGTCGGTCACGGGGGTCAGCAGCCCGGCGGCGTCGAAGCGGTGGACACCGACCGGCAAAGATTGCTGGGAGCGAGACTTGGGTGCGTGGGCATTCATGCGGCGGCGCGGCGGGGGCCGATACTCTCGGCAGTCTTGGGGCCCTGACGACGGTGGCGGCGTGCGACCGGACGGGTCGATCAGGATACGATCGCGCGACGGGTCGCACCGCAAGGGGAAGGTCGTTCCCACGCCCGTCCGGCGCGGTGTCGGGCCCAGGACCCGAACGCTTCGCGGCTTACGGCAATCATCTCGCACTCCACAGAGGCGACTCATTCAGGTTCGGTACACGGAGGTTCTCATGTCCCTGCTGCAGTCCCGGCTTCGCTCGCGTTTCTCCCGTCAAGCGCTCCTCAGCCTCGCAGGACTGGCCGTCAGCCTGTCGATGGTCGGCTGCGTGAATCAGGGCGAGTATGACAATCTCTACGAGACCAACCGCGGGCTCACCGACCGCAACGCGGTCCTGCAGCGCGAGCGCGACGACGCCCTTGCCGCCCGCGACCTGACCCGCCAGCAGCTCGCCAAGACCGAGCAGGCGCTCGCGGAACTTCGGGCTCAGAACGACGAGCTGATGCGTCGCCTCCGCGAGTCGGGTCTGTCGCTGGCCGACCTCGAGGCTCGGCTCAAGGGCCTCGGCGTTCCGGCGCTCGACGCCGACACCGACGCCCTGCTCCGCGAGCTCGCGGCCCAGTACCCGGACCTGCTCCGCTACGACGAGTCCAAGGGCATGCTCCGCTTCGCGTCCGACCTGACCTTCGACTCGGGCAGCGACGCCATCAAGCCGCAGGCAGAGGCGGCCCTTCGGGCGCTGGGCGAGATCCTGAAGAACCCGGTGACCGCCAAGTACGAGGTCATTGTGCTCGGCCACACCGACGCCCAGCGCATCAGCGCCAACACGGCTCGGCGCTTCCCGACGAACGTCCACCTGTCGGCGGGTCGCGCCATCAGCGTTCGCTCGGCGCTCGTGAGCAATGGCGTCGCTCCGGGCAAGATGCAGGTCGCCGGCTGGGGCGAGTTCCGCCCCGCGGTGCCCAACACCGGCAACGGCAACACGCCCGCCAACCGCCGCGTCGAGATCTACCTGGCGATGCCCAAGAACCCGGCGGACATCTCGACCATGAACGAGCCCGCGCCGGAGTCGGCCGCCCCGACCCGGGCAACGCCGGACAACAGCGCGCCGCCGGCCCGCGGCCCCGAGATCTCGAAGTAAGCCCGTCATCGACAGACGATCTCCTTCAAGCCGCCCCGCAAGGGGCGGTTTTCATTGACGTCCGCACGCGGGCAAGCCGTGTCCGACACCGTTTCGGACACGGCGTGCCGCGCACGCGAGGCTGCACGGTGGCGCATGTTGGCTACGCTTGCCGGTGCCCGACACGCCTGTTGTCAATGAGTCCATCTCACTCAACCCGGTGCGCATCATCGCGGGTCTGGGAGAGTGCGTGCGTGAAGCGACCGTTTCGTTTGCCCGCTGGGTGGTCGCGCAGGTCGTCGGCGCGGCGCACTTCACGCGGTTTTGTGGCAACGTGCTCCGGGCGCTGCCGCACGTGCGGACCTGGGGGCGGCACGATCGACTGCTGCCGCAGCTGTTCTTCATCGGAACGACGTCCGTCCCGGTGCTCGCCATCACGGGCGGCTTCATCGGCATGACGCTGGCGTTTGAGGGCTATCACCAGTTTCGTGCGATCGGCCAGGAAGGCCGGCTGGGCGGCGTGATCAATCTCTCGCTGGTCAAGCAGCTCGGGCCGGTGCTGGCGGGCGTGATGCTCGCGGGCCGCGTCGGCTGTGCGCTGGCGGCGGAACTCGGCTCGATGCGCGTCACCGAGCAGCTCGACGCGATGCGGGCGATGGCGTCGGATCCCATCCGCGTGCTGGTTGTGCCGCGGGTCGTGGCGTGCGTAGTGATGATCCCGATCCTGACCGTGGTCTCGAATCTCTGCGGCGTGCTGGGCGGCCTGCTGATCACGGTTTCCTACTACGGCGCCGACCGCGATCAGTACTTCACCTACAGCGACGCCTTTGTGAACTGGTTCGAGATCACCCAGGGCCTGGTGAAGAGCCTGTTCTTCGGCGCGGCGATCGGCATCATCGCCTGCTACAAGGGATTCAACTGCCGGCCCGGTGCGACCGGCGTGGGCCGGGCGACCACCGAGTCGTTCGTGGCGAGCTTCCTGGCGATCATCGTGCAGGGGCTCGTTCTGGCGAAGGTGCTCAACGACATCGGTCTCATCATCTACGGCGGCGTCATGAGCGTGTTCCGCTGAGCGCGGCACCGCTCCGTCGGGGATGCTCCGGCGGTGCGAGCGATGCGGTTCAGACGGGGACGACGCTGGGGCGCCGCTTGGGCGCGATCACGATCGCGAACGAGATCAGCAGCATCATGCTGGACCACGCCGCGGCGGGCAGCGTCCAGCCGGCGGCGTTGAGGGCGTCCATCGTGAACTTGTTGTTGGGCCGATGCTTCTGCGGCGTGACGCTCATCGCGGCCTGCAGTTGCCATGAATCTGGGGGGAGCTGGCCGGCCTTCGGCGCGCGATCCGGCTTGCCGGTGGCGAAGCGGTACTGCTCGCGTCCGAAGCCGCCGCCGCGCTGGAACTCGTAGAAGTCGTACGTCCAGTTCGCGCGCCAGACATCGCCCCACTTTCCGGAGTCGGCTCCGGGCATCGGAGTCCGGGTGACGATCACAAGGCGGGCGGGGATCTCGTTGGACTTGACCTTGGCCTCGAGTGCATCGGTCGTCAGACCGGTGGCCTCGGCGAACATCAGGAGACGCAGCCAGTCGTGGTACGGGGTGAGGTTCGGAAGCCTCGGATTGCCGGGCACCACGGCTCGCAAACGCAGCACATCATCGCCGTAGTGCACGTTGACGTGCCAGTTCGAACCGCCGGGATCGTCGTCCTCGATGCGGACCGCGCGGCCGTCGAACTGGAAGCCGCGCAGGTTGACTTCCTTGAAGTAGTACACCTTGCGATGCTGGCGATTGTGGTCCGCCACGAGCGTGGACATGTGATACACACTCGCCGTCAACGCGACTCCGGAGAGCAGAGCGACGGCGAGGGCGATGCGGCGGGTGGTACTCACGGGGGATCTGCTTCGCGGACCGGTTGCCCGCGGATGCCGGCGGGCTCAGTGTCCTGAGCCGCCGTGGGCGTCCTTGGCGGCTGGCGCCGCGGCGTCGAACAGGCCGGGCGTGAGGCCGGACGGCACGATCGCGGCGTCGCCGGTGGGGCTGGTAGCGTGCGAGGCGTGGGCGGCGTGGCTGTGGCTGAAGGCGGCCTTCATCCTGGCGTACTTCTCGGGGCCGACCTCGTTGAGCTTGCGCTCGCGCCAGTAGACCACCGTCGCCTTGTCGATGATGGGAGCGTCCTTGGCCCAGCCCGCCTTGATGCCGCCGACGCCGCCGGCCTGGATGGCGCTGGCCTTCACCGGATCGATGTTGCCGCGGTTGCTGAGGTCAAGACCGGTGAAGAACAGGAAGAGGGCGAAGGCGAGCAGGCACACGAGGAAGACGATGGTGTTGATGGGGTTGCTGTACCGCAGCAGCATGAAGTAGAGCAGCACCAGCGTGGCCTTCACGGTGGCGATGCTCATCGCGACCGCGACGTTGACCCAGCGGGGCAGTTCGATCGAGAAGTAGGACATCACCCACTTCTCACCCTGCGCCAGACCAACGGTCAGGGCGGTGAAGAACAGCAGAATCATCAGCACACCAACCAGCGTGACGCCGGAGACGATGTGGTGGGCGTGCTTGGTGTGCTTGCCGGCGCCGTGGGGATCGAGTTCGTCGAAACCGTGGGCGGCGGGGGCGGCGTGTGCGTTGCTCATAGTCGCGCTCGGAAAGGTCGTGCGATGCGTGAATGCGATGGCCGATTCTGCGGACCCGGTATCCCTCGTCTTTTCAGTGAATGAGGTAGAGGAGCGGGAACAGGAAGATCCAGATCAGGTCGACGAGGTGCCAGTAGAGGCCGGTGTTCTCGACCATCGTGTAGTGCGTCGGGCCGTAGGCGCCCTTGCGGGCGCGTACCCAGCACCAGGCGATCAGGCTCATGCCGATGATGACGTGCAGAGCGTGGATGCCCGTGGCGCTGTAGTAGACGCTCCACCAGAGCGGCTCCCAAGGATCGGAGCTGAACGCGTAGGAGAAGAACTGGCCGGGGGCCTTGCCGCCGTAGCCATCGATGAAGACGAAGAGCCCGCCGAGCGCCTCGCCGTTCTTGAACTCGAGATAGTGCGGCAGAGCGGGATCGAGGAAGAAGAACCAGCCGCTGAGCTTGGGCGTGTACTCGAACAGCCCCTTGACGATCAGGAAGCCCAGGCCGCAGAAGAAGGTGATGGCCAGCAGCATCTTGCCCGCGCTCTGGCGGTCGAGCTGGAACATGCGTATCGAGGCGGCCATCGTGTACGACGAAAGCAGCAGGACCGCTGTGTTCACGCATCCCCAACGCCAGTCGAGGTACGAGGAGCCGTTGACGAATGCCTCCGGGTACTTGTACCGGAGAATCGCGTAGGCGCAGAAGAGACCGGCGAACAGCAGCACTTCGGTGGCGAGGAAGAGCCAGAAGCCCAGGGTGCAGGCATCGAACTCCTCATCGGCGCTGCGCCAGTGGTGACCGGCGACGTACCGCTTCCAGAGCGGAACGTCGCTGCCGAGGCCGGGACGGGTGTCAAGGGTGCTCATGCGTGATCCTGTATCAGCGTTTCGGTCTCGGGCGGATCAATGGGCGTGCTTGGGAATCGACGGAAGCGGGTAGTCCTTGGCGTCCCAGTGCGGCGGCACCGTGGTCTCGAAGTCGTACGGGCCGTGCTTCACGACCGGCTCGTGACGGAAGTTGTGCTCGTCCGGCGGGCTGTCGGCCTGCCACTCGAGCGTCAGACCGCCCCACGGGTTCGCCGGAGCCTTGCGGCCCGCGACGAGGGAGTGGAGGAAGACGAAGAGGTGGATGAGGAAGCCGACAAGCAGCAGGTAGCTGCCGACGGTCGAGATCTGGTGGTAGAGCTGGTACTCGTCTATGTAGCTGGCGTAGCGGCGGGGCATGCCCTGGGTGCCGAGGAAGAACTGGGTGAAGAAGGTGACGTTGAAGCCGATGAAGACGACGAAGGCACCGACGTTCGCCCAGAACTGGTTGTACATGCGACCGAACATCTTGGGCCACCAGTGGTGCAGGCCACCGACGAAGGTGATGATCGTGCCGCCCATCATGACGTAGTGGAAGTGAGCGACGACGTAGTAGGAGTCGTGCAGGTGCAGGTCGGTCGCGAGCGTGCCCAGGGGCAGACCGGTCAGGCCGCCGATCGAGAACAGGAAGAGGAAGATCAGGGCGTACCACATCGGCGTGGTGAGCGCGATCGAGCCCTTGTAGAGCGTGGCGATCCAGTTGAAAACCTTCACCGCGGTCGGGATGGCGACGAGGAAGGTGAGCGCCGAGAAGACGGTGGCGGCCAGTTCGCCCGAGGAAGCGAACATGTGGTGGCCCCAGACCAGGAAGCTGACGAGGGCGACACCAAGGGACGCGAACGCGATAGCGCGGTACCCGAAGATCTTCTTGTGCGAGTGCACCGGGATAATCTCGGAGATCACGCCGAACGCGGGCAGAATCATGACGTACACGACCGGGTGGCTGTAGAACCAGAAGAAGTGCTGGTAGAGGACGGGGTCGCCGCCGAGGGCAGGATCGAAGATGCCGACCTTGAACATGCGCTCGAAGATGAGCAGCAGCAGCGTGATGCCGATGACCGGGGTCGCCAGCACCTGGATGATCGAGGTCGAGTACATCGCCCAGATGAACAGGGGCATATCGAACCAGCCCATGCCCGGGGCGCGGAGCTTGTGCACCGTGACCACGAAGTTCAGTCCGGTCAGGATCGACGAGAAACCGAGGATGAACGCGCCGAGCACCATGAGCACGACGTTGGCGTACTCGGCGTCGGTCGTCGTGGAGTAGGGCGTGTAGAAGGTCCAGCCGGTGTCCACGCCGCCGATGACGATCGAGGCCACCGCGAAGATGGAGCCTGTGACGTAGACGTACCAGCTCAGGAGGTTGAGCCTGGGGAAGGCCACGTCCTTGGCGCCGAGCATGAGCGGGATGAGGAAGTTGCCCAGCGAGGCGGGGATGCTGGGGATGATGACCATGAAGACCATGATCGCGCCGTGGAGGGTGAAGGCGCGGTTGTACCAGTTGTTGCCGCCGTCGATGCTGGTCAGTTCCTGACCGTCGATCTTGGCCTTCATCTCACCGAGCCACTGGCCGCGGATCTCGGACTTCATCACCGGCTTGCCGTCCGCATCAACCATCGGTTGGCCGGTGGCGGGATCGGTGGCCTGCACCTCGACGGTGCGGACCGGCGTCATCAGCTCGGTGCGCACCACCAGGGCGGCGACGCCGCCGAGGAAGAACATGAAGAGCACGGCGACCAGGTACATGACGCCGATCTTCTTGTGATCGACGGTCGTGGCCCAATCGATGACGGTGGTCAGCCAGCCGCCCTTGGGGGTCAGGTAGCTGCCGCCGTGGTGACCGTGATGGTCACCGAGATGGCCTGCCTTGGATGAGTCGAATGTGGTCATGGCGTGATTCCAGTCGCGTGCGGTCGCGGGGGATTACTGCTTGGGGGTTTCGTTCGAAGCGGGGGTTGCGGCACCGGGCTTGGGAGCCTTGGCGCTGATGCTCTTCATGTAGGCGATGAGGCCCTGCATGCGCCGTTCATCGATCTGCGCGGTGGTGAAGACAGGCATGTTGCCCGGATAACCCTCGTGGATCTTCGCGGCCGGGGTATAGATGGCTTCGCGGATGTAGTTCTCGTCGGCGAGCACGGGGCCGACGTTGGTGGGCACGGTGTTCCCGAAGAGGTCCTTCCAGGTCGGGCCCGCACCCTTGGCGCCGTCCACCGTGTGGCAGGCGCTGCAGCCCTGGGACTGATAGACCAGCTTGCCGATTTCCTCAGGTGTCTTGCCCTCGATATTCCACTCTTCGATCTTGGTCGCGTAGAAGGCACGCGGGACGACCCGGATGATGCCCCACATCTCCGAGTGCTGGTCGCCGCAGTACTCGGCGCAGAAGATGTAGTGGTCGTTGTAGTGAACCTTCTGACCCTGCGCGGTCACGACGTCCTTGCCGGTGGAGTCCTTGAGCACCAGAGAGTTCTCGTCGGGACCCTTGGCCTGGAACCAGTATGTCGTGTAGCGATTCGGGAAGATGTCCATCTTCACGCGGAAGTCGGGCACCCAGAACGAATGCATCACGTCCTGGCTGACCATCTTGAACTTGATGGGCGTGTCGCCCGGAACGTAAAAGATCGGGATCGGCCGCGCGCCGGGCGTCGCGTCGCCGGGCTGCGTCTGGGCGGCGGCACCGACGACCGTGCGCTCGGGGCTGCTCGCGCCGTTGGGATAGGTGATGGTCCAGTCCCACTTCTTGGCCGTCAGGTTCATCTCGATCGCGTCACCGGGGGCGACCATCTTCTCGATATAGCCGTGGAAACCGGCGAGGAACATATAGGCGAGGAAGAAGCACGGGATCACGGTCCAGGCGACTTCGAGCTTGGTGTTGTGCGAGGAGCTGTACGGGGCCGGAACGCCGGGGCGCCGACGGTAGCGGATGACGAAGTAGACCATCAGCGCCATCAGGAACACGAACCAGCCGACGGAGATCCACCAGATGTTCATGAAGATGGTGTCGCTGTGGGTCGCGTTCTCGGTCACGCCCCAGTTGCTGAACCACCACGAATACGTGGGCTGCGATCCCGCCGCAAGAGTGGTCGGCGCGAGCGTCGTTGAAAGGTTGCCAAGGATCTCGATCACGCGATGCACTCCGAAACGCTGCGTGCGGAAGATCCGCACGCAGGGGTCAGTCGATCAGGCCGTCGCCGGGGCCGACGGGTTGAGCTTGTCCAACGGCTTGCGCTTGAGCTTCTCCCACAGCAGCATGCCCACCACCAGCCCCCCCACCGCGAAGATCGAGAGCACGCCGCCGATCTTCATCACCTGAATGGCCTGCAGCGTGTAGGCGCCGGCCTTGGGGTCGTACATGAAGCACCAGGCCATGATCAGTTCGCTGGCGCTCTTGGCGATCTTGCCGTCCGATGCTTCCAGCAGCGCGAGCTTGGTCTGATCGGCGAGCTTCTGTTCGTCGCCGAGGAAGGGCGACAGATAGCGGGAGATCCGCCCCTCGGGCGTCAGGATCATGAACACCGACGAGTGCGCGAACTCGCCGTTGGCGGCGGCACGGTACTTGAAGCCCAGCGCGTTGGCGAGCTCGCGATTCGCGCCCGCTTCGCCGACGAAGAAGTTCCAGTGCTCGGCGATCGTGGGGTTGAAGACGCTGCGCCCGGACGGCCCGTCGATCAGTCCCCGGGGGTGCTGCGCGAGGTAATGTTCCTTCACTTCCCTGGCACGGGCGGGCGACTCGCTGGCATCGAAGCTGAAGAACGCGACCTTGAAGTCCTCGCCGATCTCGTAGCCGAGCCGACGCATCATGCCCGAGATCTTGTCCATCGTGGCCGAGCAGACGACCGGGCAGTCGTAGTAGACCAGCGCGACGAGCACCGGGCGGTGCTTCCCGCCGGACTTGGCCGAGCCTTCGGCGAGATCAAACAGCTCGGCGAGGCGGATCTGCTTGCCCTCGGCGGAGGTGAACCGCAGCTCAAACGGCAGGAACGCGCCGATCTTCTGATCGGTGTCCAGCCCGCGGGTCATCGCCTCCGTCGCGGGAGCCGCGGGCGTGTTGGGGTCGTAACCGCTGCGGATCTGTGCCGACAGCGGGAGCGCCAGGGCGGCGGCACCGATCAGCGATCCCAACTTGCGGCTCCATCCACTCAACACGGTCGGCTCCTTTGCGTTACTTCGTGGCGTACTTCTTCACGACGCGATCGATGGCCTTGTCCACCGGAATGCGCACGGTCTTTGAAGCGGGATCAGACACGCCGTAGGTGCTCAGGTCGCGCTCCATCTGGCCCTTCATGGCGTTGTAGGTTTCGGCGGCGCCGATCGTCTCGATCTTCGATTCGCGCTGCTTGCGGACCGTGACGTTGAAATAAAGGATGGTCACGAGGATGAAGACCGCCGTGAACCCCATGATGAACACCAGGACCTTCAGCGTCGCCATCGGATCGATGGTGGCAGCATGCTCGGCCTGCGGCATGCCCTCGGCCGACTCGTGGTGGTGCCACGCGTCGGCATGTCCGCCGCCGTGACCGCCGTGATTTCCGTGTCCTGCGTGCGACATCTGCATTCCTTCCAACTTGTCGCGGTTCCTGCCAGATCGGATTCGTTCCCGCCTGACCGTATCCGCGATTCTATCTCTACCAGCAAGCCCGAAACCCGAGAACGCCCCTCGACCCCATGAATCCACCGGTTTCACCGACCGGGACCCCGGCGACTTCCCTCCCCCGCGAAGGAGACGCCGACACTCAGACGTAGTTCTTGTGCTCCATCGCCTCCGGGAGGCGTGGATCCCGGATCGGGATCAAGGCCGCCGAACCCAGACGTCGGGTGATGGCAAAGCCCAGCACGCCGAGCAATCCGAGCACCGCGGCGACATCGACCCAGATGTGGGTAAAGGGTGTGAGCGCTTCGCTTCCGGGGCGGGTGGTCACCATGGGGCGGATGATGAAGAACATGTCGACGAAGTGGATGAAGAGCATCCACAGCCCGACGAGGATGAGCGCGTTGGGCGAGCGCTTGACGTCACGAAAGACCAGCACGAGGAACGGCGCGATGAAATGGCCGAAGCAGAGAAGATAGAAGATCTTCTCCCAGCCGTCCTCCTTGCGGACGTTGAACCAGATGGTCTCTTCGGGGATGTTCGAGTACCAGATCAGGAAGTACTGGCTGAAGGCGATGTACGACCAGAAGACGGTGAAGCTGAACATCAGCTTGCCGACGTCGTGGAAGTGCTCGCCGGTGACCAGACCCTGCAGCTTGCCGGCCCGGAGCAGCGACGCGGCCACGAGAGCGATGGTCGCGGCCGAGCTGAACGCGGCGCCCGCAAAGTAGTACACGCCCCACATGGTGCTGAAGAACCGGAAGTCCATCGACATGAGCAGGTCGAAGGACGCGAAGGCCGTGGTGAGCGCGAAGACCAGCATGCCCCACGCGCTGGTGAAGCGGGCCTTGTTGGTCAGCCACTTGTCGCCGGTGCGGTCCTGGACGATCGACAGGCTGTTGAGCCGAAACGCGATGAACGTCCAGGCCAGGAAGTAGATCGCCAGACGCACCAGGAAGAAGCCGGGATTGAGGAACCCGGCCTTCTTGCCGAGCAGGTAGTTGGTCTCGTAGCTCGGGTTCATCCAGGTGTAGAGCAAACCCTTGGTGACGAGCAGGTCGGTCACCGGCACCACCGCGGCGACGATGAGCATCACCGGCGCGAGCATCGCCAGGTGCTCCATGATGCGACGCAGCGTCACCGACCAGCCCGCGGCGGTCAGATGCATGACGAGGGTGAAGAACATGCCGCCGAGGCAGATCGCCAGGGCGCCCATCGCGGCGACCTGGAACGATGCCATGGCGTGCATCGTGCCAGCGGCGGTGAACGCGGCGCCGACGGTTGCGGCAACGCCCGCAACACCCATGACGAGGAACAGCATCGAGAGGCCGTTGCCGCTGCCGTTGAGCCGGACGTTGCTGTCGGCCAGCAACGGATGATTGCTGAGGTCGGCGTGATGATGGCCGGAATGATCGTGTCCGTGGACCGCGGCGTGTGCGCTCACTTGCCACCTCCCTGCGTGCTGGTCGGAGCGCTGGCGGGCGCCGCGGCCGGGGCGGCGGCGGATGCCGCCTGCCGCATCTTCTCCTCAATCGCCGGACGCTCGGATTCCGGAATCGCTCCGTCTCCGATGGGGACCGCGCGCGACTCCTGCAGCGTGCGGATGTACGCCACGACGGCCCAGGCCTGCTTCTCGTTGAGGGCGTGGGCGTAACCGGGCATCTTCTGCTCGTTGTTGATCACGACGCCGTAGCGGGCGACGTGGAAGAGGTACCCGTCCTTGCCGGTGTACTGTGCCGCGTCCTTGTACTTCTGATCGTGGAAATTGGGCAGCGGGTAGCTCCAGGCCTGACCGACCATGCCCTTGCCAAGGCCGTCGTACCCGTGGCACGTCGCGCAGAAGACATTGAACTTGGTCTGCCCGAGCTTGATGAGATCCGCGGTGACCGCGATCGGGATGCGATCGATGTAGCGGGGCGTGCCGTCGGGGTTGACGCCGTTGGTGCCGCTGAATTCCGCCTCTCCTTCACGGAGAAGGGCGACGCGCTGTTCGGCCCAGGGCTTGTTCCAGGCGTCGTCGCTCACCGCGCTGATGCGTCCGAAGGCAACGGCGTTGGCTGGAGCCGGACGCATGGTTCGACCGTCCGCGAAGAACGTGGAGCCGGACTGCGGCTTCCACTTCGGGCTGTCGTCCATGTTCGGGAAGAACTGACGCGGCGGGGCATCGCTGCGATCGCCTCGGCAGCCCGAGAGCACGCCGAGAGAGCCCGCGAGAACCGCGAGCATCGCCAGCGTGGAAGTTGTGTTGTTCGTGAACTTCATGTTCGTTCTCAAATGAACCTTCGGTCTGGTCGTTCCGAGTGCGAAATGCCCGGTGCCTCTGCCTTAATCCCCTTCCACCAGATCGATGTGCTTCCCGCCCAGGCGCTCGAGCATCGAGCGGGTCTGGTCCGGGTCGAACTTGTCGTCGGTGCTCTCGATGCAGATCGCGAAGGCGTCGTCGCTGACAGCCAGGAAGCGTTCTTTCTTGAGGAGGGGGTGGTTGTGGCGCGGCAGGCCGTTGAGCGCCAGCATGCCGATCAGCGTCGCGAAGGCGGTAAAGAGCACGCCCAGCTCGAAGGTGATGGGCACGAACGGCTCCCACGGGGCGTAGGGCTTGCCCTGCACCACGATCGGGTAGTCGACGCCGCTCATCCACCACTGCATCAGGATCGCGCCGAGCACGCCGACGCCGGCAGCGCCCGCCGCGATCAGCGGCAGCACGGTCCGCTTCTGTCCCATCGCCTCGTCGATCCCGTGGATCGGGAACGGGGCGTAGACGTCCCACTTGGTGTAGCCGGCGTCGCGGACCTTCTCGGCCGCGTGGTACACATCCGCGGGGGTGGCGAACTCGGCGATCACGCCGAACACCGGCTCGCCGCTCTCAGTCACATAGACCTTGCGGTTCTTTGCCATGGCTTAGTGCCCCGCCTTTCCGTGGTCGTTGCCGTGCCCGTTGCCGTGATGATGCGGGCTGGCCTGCGGCAGAACGGCCTTGACTTCGGCCATCGCGAAGACGGGCAGGAACCGCAGGAACAGGAGGAAGAGCGTCAGGAACACGCCGCACGAGCCGACGAAGATCCCGATGTCCACCGCCGTGGGCCAGAACATGTGCCACTCGCCCGGCAGGAACGCCCGGTGCAAGCTGGTCACGATGATGACGAAGCGCTCGAACCACATGCCGATCGTGACCAGGAAGCTCACGATGAACACCACCGGCACGCTCTGGCGGGCCCACCGCATCCAGAAGACCTGCGGCGAGACGACGTTGCAGAAGATCATCGTCCAGTAGGCCCAGGCGTAGGGTCCCTGAGCACGCACGTGAGCGAAGAGGTACGCCTCGTACTGGTTGGCGCTGTACCAGGCGATGAAGAACTCCATGCCGTAGGCGAAACCGACCATCATGCCGGTCGCCAGCAGGATCTTCGCCATGTTCTCGATGTGGCGGAGCGTGATCAGGTCCTTCATGTTGGGGAACAGCTCACGCGCCGGGATCAGCAGCAGCAGCACCATCGCGAAGCCGCCGAAGATGGCGCCCGCGACGAAGTAGGGCGGGAAGATCGTCGTGTGCCAGCCGGGCATGACCGAGGTGGCGAAGTCGAACGACACGATCGAGTGCACCGACAGCACCAGCGGCGTGCTGATGCCGGCGAGAATCAGATAGGCCTTCTCGTAGCGGACCCAGTGGCGGCTGCTGAAGCGCCAGCCCAGGGCCAGGAAGCCGTAGACGTACGCCCGCACCGCATCGGTGCGGAGCGGCAGGAACGGCAGCACGCGCGGACCTTCGGGGTTGCGGCGCAGACGCAGATCGGCCCGGTCGCGGAGGGTCGCGAAGTCCGGGATCATGCCCATGTACCAGAAGAGCGCCGAGACCGTGCCGTAGGTCGAAACTGCGAACACGTCCCAGAGCAGCGGGCTCTTGAAGTTGGGCCAGATGGCGTTGGCATTGGGAATCGGGAACAGGAACCACGCCATCCACTGGCGTCCGATGTGGATGCCCGGGAAGGTGGCGGCGCAGATGACAGCGAAGATCGTCATGGCCTCGGCCGAG
>ERZ1066128.607-NODE-607-length-13687-cov-8.487603_pt1 | contig 13687 bp, 9 predicted proteins | sample MGYA00382775_ERZ1066128 | MGnify/ENA primary metagenome ERZ1066128 (study PRJEB33369, sample SAMEA5778358) | biofilm metagenome | biome: Industrial cooling water; feature: Water cooling tower basin; material: Biofilm | place: United Arab Emirates | collected...
CTGATGGGGCTGGGGCTGCGGGTGTGCTCGCCGGTGCTGCGTCGGCTGGACGCGCGCGGGGCGGCGCGGGTGACGCGGTATGTGGCGAACTCGACGCACACGCGGGAGATGATCCGGCGGTTCTACGGGCGGGATGCCTCGGTGGTGTTTCCGCCGGTGCGGACAGAGTACTTCACGGCGCGGAGCGGCGTGACGGATGCGGCGTTGAGCGATGCGGAGCGGCGGACGCTGGACGAACTGGACCGCTGGTCGATGGAGCGCGGGGGCCGGTACCTGCTGTGCGCCGGGGCCCTGGAGCCGTACAAAAAGACGGATCTCGCCATGGAGGCGGCGACGCGGGCGGGGCGTCCGCTGGTCGTGGCCGGGAGCGGTTCGCAGCGTGAGCGGCTGGCGGACGCCGCGGCGGGCTCGGAACTGATTCGCATGCTGGGGCGCGTGAGCGACGCGATGCTGCGGGCGCTGTATCAGCGGGCCGGCGCGCTGCTGTTTCCGCAGCTTGAGGACTTCGGCATCATCGCGCTGGAGGCGCAGGCGTGTGGGACGCCGGTGGTGGCGCTGGGTCGGGGCGGCGCGCTTGACTCGGTGCGTGACGGCGTGACCGGCGTGCACTTCGCGGAGCAGCGGGTCGCGGATCTGGCGGAGGCGATCCTGCGCTGCGAGGGGCTGCGAGTCGATCCCGGGGCGTGCCGCGCGAACGCGGAGCGATTCTCCGAGTGTGTGTTCATGGACGCGATGCGGGACGAGATCGCGCGCACGCTCGCGTGAGCGCCGGCGCTCGGTGTTCTTGCCCATCGGGCGGGACAAAAACTTCTAGGCGATCCCGGAAAATCTCCTTGCGTCGCGGCGCGATGTTCGATAACTTCGAACCACGCGTCGTTGGAGCGGCGCGGAACAGACAACCCGGCAGTACGGCAGATTGGTGCAGCGATTCCCGCGGCGGACGACGCGATCGGGCTTGTTGTTTCGTGGCCCTGATCGATCGCCCGCGCCCGCCGCGGCTTTCCGCTGACCGATCCTTATTGCCTCGTTGTCGAAACCAAACGGTCGGTTCTCAAGCCACGGCGGCGAGGAGGCAGCATGCGAATCGGAACCCAGCAGGGTCTGCGGAGCGGTGGGAGTGTCGGGGCGCGTCGTCTGCGGCGGATGGTGCGGGCCCAGCGTTTCGGGGCGTTCACACTCATTGAGCTGCTGGTTGCCATCGCCATCATCGCGGTGCTGATCGGGCTCCTGCTGCCGGCGCTGCGTCATGCCCGCGACGCCGGGCGTTCGTCGATCTGCCTTTCGCGTGAACGCCAGATTCACCTCGCCATGACGCTGTACGCCGGGGAGAATCGGGGCTTCATCGCGCGTGAGGGGAGCGCCGGCGACACGCCAAAGAACTACCGCGAGCGGATCTCGTGGAACGTGGCGTACCGGCCGCAGCTCGACACGACGGTGGCGCCCATCGTTGATCCCAACGACATGTTCGAGCGGGCGCCATACTTCCGCTGTCCGAGCCGCCCGCTGGACGCGCACACGGTGCACTACGCGGTGAACGGATTCGCGTTTTTCGCGGACGGGACCGTCGACGGACGGGGCGAGGGCCCGGGGCACATCCCGCTCCGGCGCGGGCCGATGCAGGAGGACCGCATCCCCAGCCCGTCGACGATGATGTATCTGACGGAGTTTGCCAAGGACCCCGGCGGGCTGATGCGGCTGTCGTGGAGCAGCTTCGCCAAGGACGACATCACGCTCGGGCAGGTGTACGACATCTGGCTGCCGCACCATGTGCAGGCGGGCGTGCGCCCGGACGACTACCGCCTCAATCCCACCCAGCACGGGCTGGGCTCGAACAGCCTGTTCCTTGATGGGCACGCCAAGCACATGAGCAAGGACCGGCTTGAGAACCTGGAAACGTGGAAGGACGGCGTGCTGGCGCGGTGAGGCGCCCGATTCGGCCTCCGTTTTTGCGTCCGATCTGGCACCCCATCAGGCGTTTGGCGGTGTCGGCAGTGTGACCGTCGCGCGACGGACGCGGTCGGCGATCGCCTGCCACAGCGGTTCGGGTGTCTGCGTCGGGGTCTCGATGTAGATCGCGGCGAGCCCCTGTTCGTCGGCCTCTCGAAGGGCCGCGTACAGACGGGCGGCGTACTGACGCGGGTCGGTGGGCATCGCGATGCGGATGTGCGGCGACGGCACGGACCGCGATCCGAGCGTGAGCACGGCGGCCCGGGCCTCGAGGCCATCGGGTGCTTCGAGATCGATGATCTGGTCGAGCACGTCGGGCCACTGTTCCGGCGGGAATCGGAACGCCGGCGTGCGCGGGGCATAGTGCCGGTCGAGCAGGCCGGGGCTCTCGAGCGCCTCGTGAGGTTGCTCGCGGATCGTTGTATTCGGAGTGGCGATCTCGACGCTGCGTCCGAGGGTGGCCGCGATCTGATCCGCGGAAACGAAGCCCTGGCGCAGGATCACGACGTGATCGCCGATGGATACGGGCAGCCGGACGACGGTGCTCTCGATGCCGCGAGCGCATGGGCCGCCGTCGAGGATGAGTATGGTGTCGAGAGGCGTTTCGGTGCGGTCGCCGGAGTTTTCCGCGTGGATCGCGGCCGGCAGCAGGAGTGCGTCGGGGAATTCTCGCAGCACGTGCTCGGCGGCGGTGGGTGAGACGAACCCGCTCTTGTTCGCGCTGGGCCCGACGAGGGGGCGATCGGCTGCCCGGATCAGCTCGCGCGTGAGGTCGTGGTCGGGGCAGCGGATCGCGACGTTCGGCCCGCCGCCGGTGACGACGTCGGGTACGGAGGCGTTGCGAGGCAGGACGATCGAGAGGGGGCCGGGCCAGAAAGCGGCGGCGAGCTTGCGGGCATCGCTGGTCCAGCGTTCGACGAGCGTCTGGGCCATGGCTTCGCCGTCGACGTGCACGATGAGCGGGTTGTTGCTCGGGCGTCCTTTGGCGGCGAAGACCCGAGCGACGGCATCGGGGTTCAAGGCGTCTGCGCCGAGGCCGTAGACGGTCTCGGTGGGGAACGCCACCAAGCCGCCGCGGCGGAGATGCTGGGCGGCGCGGGCGATGGCGCGGGCGTGATGGGCGGCATCGGGCACGGGTGATTGTTGCGGCCCGTAGCGGAGCCAGACGCGCAACTCTTGCCAATTTCAGATGATGCGAGCGGACGGCCCGATGCAGTGTGGGCGGGTATGGGGGGCGTAAACTTGTATCTGCGCGGGGCGTGGCCGCAGAACAGGGCCGCCGCGTTCAGGTGCTCGTTTGTTCATCTCGGAATGGAGTCTGACATGTTCACTTCGAATCCGATCTGTCGCGTCGCTGCCGTGGTGCTTGTGGCCGGTCTTGCGCCGCTTGCGGGTGCTCAACTCAGGGACGTCGACCCGTACTACGCGATCGTGACAACGGCGAGTGCGCCGCTGCGGGCGGGTGAGACGAATCAGTTCTACTCGGTGGGTGCCGCGAATCAGGGAACGATCCTGATCGTGGACGGGGAGGGCCAGGCGTGGTCGCGGGTGACGTATCCGGCGGGATCGTTCGCGTTCGTGCGGGCGGACGATGCGACGTACGACGGTGCGACCAAGAAGCTGACGCTGACGAAGGCGAGCCGGCTGTTTGCGGCGAACCAGACGTCGGGCATGAACGGCAGTTGGAAGGCGCTGCTCACGACGGCGTTGCCGGCGGGTACGTCGCTGAACGTTCTGCAGGTCGATGAGGCCAGGACGTCGGGTGTGATCGCGTACCGCGTGCCGGTTCCGGCCGAGGGGCGTGCGTTCACGGAATCGCAGAATCTCCGGCGTGCGACGCAGGAGGAAGTGAACGCGTTCCGCGGCAAGGGCGGCACGGTGGCGGAGCTTTCGAAGAGCGCGGCGGCGGAGAGCAAGCCGATCGTTGCCGCACCGAGCGCGACGCCCCAGACGCAACCCGTCACGCAACCCGTCACGCAGGCGTCGACGCCGCCGTCGGGGCAGCCGAGCGTGCCGGCGCCGAAGGTGGATACCAGTCTTGTCGCGCCGATGAAGACCGACGGCACGGCGGGTGCACCCGCTGGCGGGACGAGTGCGGCGACGCCGGCGGCCGCGCCGGCTCAGACGACGCCAGCGCCGGTCACGATCGATCAGAGCGCGACGACTCCGGTGGCGACCCCGGCGACAACACCTGCGACAACACCTGCGCCCGTGACGGTCACCGAGCCTGTGGTCCGTCCGGTTTCCCCCGCGATGCGGACGGCGGCGCGGGTCCGGGAACTGGACGCGGCTTTCTCGCGCGTCAACGCCCAGCCGCTGGGCGAGGCGGAGTATGAGTCGCTGATCGCGGAGTACGAGCGGAGCATCGAGGAGCTGTCGGGCCAGCTCAGCGCCCGCCAGAAGGCACAGCTCGAAGGCCGCCTGGAGATCCTGAAGTTCCGCAAGGAGCTGCGCGAGAAGCAGCAGGCGCTCCTGAACGAGTCGTCGACGACGCAGCAGCAGAACCTGCAGGTCCTGCAGCGGGTGACGCAGGTGGAATCGACGCGGGTGTACAACATCGTGGGACAGCTGCAGCCGAGCACGGTGTACAACGGGCAGACCTTGCCGCTGATGTATCGGATTCAGAGCGTGGGCACGAGCGTGCCGCGGACGCTTGGGTACATCAAGCCTGATCCGAAGTTCGCGATTGAGAGCAAGCTTGGGATGCTGGTGGGCGTGATCGGCGAGACGGCGGTGGACAAGGAGCTGCGGCTGAACGTGATCGACCCGGTGCGGGTGGATCTGCTGCAGAACGTGCCGGCGCAGCCGGTGCAGCAGCCGCCGGTCTCGATCCCGACGTCGCCGGCGGCGGCGGTGCCGGAGCAGCAGCAGCCGCCGCGACCGAGCACGATCGAAGTGACGAAGTAGACCGTCCGACGGTCAAGGGAATCCTTGGAAACGCGTCGTTCTCGGACGGCGCGTTTGTTCTTTTTGGCGTTTCGCGAGCATTCACGCTCGGACGGGCGGAGATTTCCTGTCCATTGGGGCTGCGATTACGTAGGATTGCGTCGGAGAGTTGGTGGGAGATTCGGGTGGGAGACGGCATCAGTTGAAACGTTGTTTCGTCCGGCAGCGGCTCCTGTAGGAGGGGGCCGCGGGGCGTTGTTCCTGCCGTTGAGCGCGGCCCGAAAGGGCAGCGTGACGGCCCTGTTTGAGAGAGGCAAGACATGCGTTTTTCGTCTTTGGGTGTGAGCGCGATCGCGCTCGTGGCGATCGCCGGGACCGCGGCGGCGGGTCTCACGACGGTCAACTCGGGTCTGTACACCGATCTGTCGGAGGTGGGCCAGGCCCGCATGCGGCTGGATCAGGGCAACAGCCAGACGTGGAAGGCCGCGTTCTGGAAGGACCTGGCGATGCTGTCGAACTCGGGCGTGCAGGGTCCGAATCCATCGGTGTGGACCAATGCCGCCGAGTACGCGTGGACCATCAAGTACAACGCGGGCACCGGCGCGGGCAGCATTCAGGTCGCGGCGAACCAGAACGTCGTGACGAGCGCCAACTTCGGTCTCAGCGCCGGCAAGAGCCTGGCGGGCTTCTACTTCTTCGTCAACTCGACGTACGCGGGCGGGAGCGACATCAACGGCGCGCACGCGAAGACCGAGGTCTACGGCATGACGGCGAAGCTGGACGGGGGCCCTGGGATCGCGGTCCCGAACATCACGGCTGATTTCCTGCAGAGCTTCGTGCAGGGTCCGAACTACTACTTCGACTCGAGCGTGACGGATTTCGAGCTCAGCGGGAAGATCAAGTTCACGTGGAACGCGGGTGCGAACCTCAACAACGAGCGGAACAAGTTCACGCTGAAGCTGCTCGAGGGCACGCGGATCCCGACGCCGGGGGCATCGGCCCTGCTCGCGATCGGCGTGCTGGCGGCGGCGCGTCGCCGGCGCTGATCGCCTCATTCAACCGATGATCGCAGCACGCACGGGGAAGCCCGTGCGTTTTTCTTGGGTGCGGCGGCGCTCCGCGGCGGCGCGCGAACGGGTCGGGAGCGGCGCGGCTACCACTCGCCTTCGAGTTTTTCCTCGCCCTTGGCCGGCAGCATGAGCGCGGCGAGGAAGAACGAGAGCAGGGCGAGGCCCGAGCCGAGGAAGAGCGCGACCTGGTAATCGCCGGTGCGCTGCCGGAGGAAGGCGCCGATCCAGGGACCGAGGAACCCGGCGAGCCCGCTGCCGAGCAGCATGACCAGGCCGAATGTCCGGGCGAAGAAGGACGTGCCGAAGGATGCGGCGGTGGCGACCGCGGCGAGCGCGACGCTACCGCCGAGGCCCAGGCCGACGAGTCCGATCCCGAACAACGGGAAGAGGCCGAACTTGTCGGGGGCGTAGGACTCGGCGTCGGCGGTGGCAAGGACGAGCAGGCCGAGGGACATGGACAGGCCACAGAGCGCCTGAGCGGTGCGGAGACCCAGCGTCCCGGAGACCCATCCCCAGAAGGGGCGGGCGAGGGAGTTGGAGACGGCCTGGACGATGACGCCCGCGGCGGCGATCGTTGCGGTGAGCGCGCCGGGGGATTCGATCGCCTCGCTGAACATCGGGAAGACCTGGCTGACGATCAGCATGCCGCCGATCACGGTCAGGAAGAGCATCAGGACGATGGTCCAGAAACGTCGAGTGAGCACGGCTTCCTGCAGGTTGAAATCGCCGGTCTGGGGGCCGGCTTCGGGATCGCGCGGCGGGAATCGGGCGACGGATCCGACAAATGAAAGGACGAGGACGTAGACGCCTCCGGTGACGAGGACGGTCCAGCGCCATCCGATGTGTTCGAACCCGTAGTGCCAGAGGGGAACGGCTATGAGGCCGCCGAAGCCGATGCCCATGACGCTCACGCCGATGGCGAGGCCCCGCTCGCTGGGCATGGGATACCAGCGTGCGGCGAGGGCGAAGGTGGCGGCGGCGGAGGTCAGGGCGACGCCCAGAGCCAGGGTGACGCCGTAGGACAGCACGAGGGAGAGCGTCGAGTTGACGCGGCTGAGGAGCAGGTGGGCGATGCCGACGAGCAGGGTTCCGACGATGATGGGCATCTTGGGCCCGAACCGATCGACGATGATGCCGCCGAGGAAGAGGCCGAGCGCGACGACGAACGCGTAGACGGAGAAGGCGGTGACGGTCTCGGCGCGGGTCCAGCCGAACTCGCGCTCGAGGGGCAGGATGAGCAGGGAGAAGGTGAACGTCGCGGATCCGCGGACGAAAGTGGTAAGGACACCGGCGGTCGGGAAGAGCCAACGGTGGCGGCGCACGTCCAGCCCGAGCCATGTGCCCGCGGCGGTCGCGGAACCTTCGGGGATGGTTTCTGCTCGGCTGATGCTCACACTTCCGATATCCTACGGTGCGGTTCCAGCGATGATGGACATCGCAGCCCTCAGCGATATCGGTCCGGGGCGGCGGCAATGAATACAACGGATCGGGAACGGATTTGTTGCGGTTTCGGCACGGTGGGAATCTGCATCGGGGTCGTCGGCCGTGCATCCAACCGGCATGAGTGACTCGGCCAACACCCTCCCGAAGAAGATCCGATCCGCGATGGTGGAGCTGCTGCAGGCACGGCTGGCCGAGGTCCTGGATGGGGCGAGCCAAGCCAGGCAGGCGCATTGGAATGTGAAGGGACCGGGGTTCTTCGCGCTCCACGAGCTGTTCGACAAGGCCGCGGACCAGCTTGCCGGGCATGCCGACGATCTCGCGGAGCGGCTGGTCACGCTGGGTGGTCGGGCCGAAGGGACGGTCCGGCGCGTGGCGCGGACGACGGGAATCCCGGAGTTTCCACCAGGGGTGGTCTCCGGCCATGAGCATGTGAAGGCCTTGGCGACGAATTTGGGCGTCCTGGCGGAAAGGCTGCGTCGCGCGATCGATGACGCGGACAAGGCAGGGGACAAGGTCACGGCGGACCTGTTCACCGGCGTTGCCGGCGAGCTCGACAAGCTGGTCTGGCAGATCGACGCGCATCGCCGGGCTCGGGACTGAGCCGGCTCTGGGGTGCGTTCGCGGTGCGGCGCCCCCGTGCCTGTGGACCGGGGGTGTGGTACATTCCCGGCATGGCGAAGACGACGAATCTGGGTGCGGGCGGCCGGTCGGTGTGCGGTCTGGCGGTGTGCGGTCTGATGGCTGCGTGCCTTGCGGCGGAACCGGGACCGGGAGAGGCGTCGAAGGCCGAGCCGCGGAAGCCCGGGGCCCTCGAGCGAGCCCAGAAAGCCCCGGACGAAGCGCCGGCGCGGCGGTCCGGAGAGGCTCGCCAGCGGACATTCTTTGCGGTCGTGAAGGAGTACGCGGGTCGGTGGGACCGCGACAAGAACGGTGTGATCTCGGAAGCGGAGATCGATGCGCTGGTGGTTGATCCGCACGTCAAGGGGGATCACGCCGCGGCGGTGGGTGCGATCAAGAACTACATGCGGATGTATGGGCCGCTGATGCCGGCGCTGACGCCGGCGTATCTGGCGGCGGAGGAGAAGCGGCTGCAGCCGCGGGACGAGGACGAGAAGGGGCCATCGCTGACGGAGTTCAGTTTCGGGATCAACTGGAACAAGGCGTACACGGATGCGCTGAAGCGGATCCGGGTCGGCGGGCGTGAGCTGTACAAGAACGACAAGCTGGACATCACGCAGTTCCATCAGGGGCAGTTGGGTGACTGCTACTTCGTGTCGCTTCTCGGCGGCATGGTGCACCGGAATCCGCAGGCGGTACGACGGATGATCACGGCGCTGCCCAACGGCGGCTACCGCGTCTCGTTCGGGGACGATCGACCGGTGACGATCACGGCGCTGACGGACGCGGAGATCGCGACGAGTTCGACGACGGGTGATGAGGGGCTGTGGGTGGCGGTGTTCGAGAAGGCGTTCGGAACGCTGCGACGGCGCCAGTTTCCCAACGAGCACCGGGATACGAAGGTCGCGACGGACACGATCGCGCAGGGCGGTTCGCCGACGACGACGATCCGCGTGCTGACGGGGAAGGAGCCGGACGAGGTGGCGTTGCGGAGCAGCACGGGAGAGGTCCGTGTCGTTCAGGGGCAGCGGGTGACGCGGGTGAAGCCGGTGGCGTCTCCGAACGAGGTCACGCGGATTGTGCGCGAGAAGATCATTGCGGCGCTGAACCGCAACAAGCTCGTCGGCGTGGGCACGTTCCCGGAGGAACTGCCACCGGGCATTTCCGGGCAGCACGCGTACGCGGTGGTGGGGTACGACAAGGCGCGAGACATGATCGAGGTCTGGAATCCCCACGGGAACACCCACAGGCCCGCGGGCGAACCGGGCTTGCAGCACGGCTACGAGACCAAGGCGGGGCTCTTCTGGGTCCCGGCGGCGGATTTCCCGCACATCTTTGCGGTGGCGTTCATCGAGGCGGATCGGTCGGCGGTGACCGAGGGGCAGCGCGGCGGCAACTAGGGTCCTGGGTTCCGCCGGCGGAATTCGTGGCGAGTCGGCCGGAACGGTCTTGAACTGGACGGATTGATCTGGTACACCCAATCGGTGCACCAGCAAACCCGCTTCGTCCGTACCGCCCTCCTCACTTTTCTCGCCGCGGGGCTCGCCGCGGGTCTTGCCGCCGGCGCCTGGCCGGATGCGAACGCGCAAGGCGATGGGTTGGAACCGGCGGCTGGGTCGCTGGCTCTGCGAACCGGCGTGGTGACGACGGACCGGTTGGAGAACATGCTGCACTCGGGGCTCGCAGATCGCGGGCTCCGCAAGGCCGGGTACCGCGCCGTCGTGCAGTTGAACGGTCCGATCAACGATCATCAGCGGGCGCTGCTGGCCGACGCGGGCGTCAGGCTCGGGGCGTATCTCCCCCAGCACGCGTACCTCGCGGACGTTTCGGGAGCGGATCTTGGCCGGCTGAAGGGGATGGGGTTCGTCCGCTGGCTGGGCGCATGGCAGAACGCGTGGAAGGTCGCGCCGGAGATCGGGAGCCGCGACTACGCGTCGGCCGAGCGTCGGGCCCTTCAGGACGCCGGCGAGGTGCTCGTGCAGGCGTATCTGTTCGACGGGGTATCGGTCCTTGACGCCCGAGCGGCGCTGGAAGGGCTTGCGGGCGTCCGTGTCGAGGAGACGCTGCGTCTCGCGGACATGGAAACGCTGCTGCTCCGCGTGCCGCGGACCGGGCTTGCGGCGCTCGCGGACGTTGAGGCGATCCGCTTTGTCGAGGAGCTTCCGGAGTTCACCGACCGGAGCAACACGAACACGCGCTGGATCGTCCAGACCAATGTCACGAATCTGACGCCGCTGTACGCCGCGGGCATCCGCGGCGAGGGACAGATCATCGGGATCATGGACGACGGCTTTCAGCCGAGCCACTGCTCGTTCAATGACCCGGCGGTTCCGATCACGTCGGCCAACACGCCGGGGACGTTTCCGAGCCATCGGAAAGTGGTCGCGTACAACGTCGGGCTGCTAAGCCGCCAGCACGGCACGCACGTCGCCGGGACGGCGATGGGGAACCAGATCGGCGACGTGAACGACAACACCCGAGGCATTGCGTTCAACGCGAAGGTCGCGTTTCGCACGTACGCGGGACCGATCGCGTCGTTCCCGATTGATCTGCACCTGACGACGCACCACAACCAGGGCGCCCGGGTGCACACGAACAGTTGGGGCGACGACGGCACGACGGCGTACAACGCCATCTGCCGCGCGATCGATCTCTTCAGCTACAACTTCGAGGACAATCTCGTCTGCTTCGCCTCGACGAACCTGTCGACGCTGCGGAACCCGGAGAACGCGAAGAACGTGCTCGCGGTCGGCAAGTCGGGCGGCTCCGGCTCGCAGTCGGGATCGTGCAGCACGCTGACGGGTCCGACGGTCGATGGACGGCGCAAGCCCGAGGTCTTCGCGCCGGGGTGCAGCACGAGCTCGGCGAACTCCGCGTCGCTCCCGTGCGGAACGACGTCGCTGACCGGCACGTCGATGGCCGCGCCCGCGGTGGCCGGTGCGGCGGCGCTGGTCCGCCAGTACTTCACCGATGGCTTTTACCCGACGGGAGCGAAGGTTCCGGGCGACAGCTTCACGCCGTCGGGTGCGCTGCTGCGTGCGATGCTGGTGAACTCGGCGGTGGACATGACGTCGTATCCGAGCCCGGCGCAGTTCCCGCCCAATGCCCGCGAAGGATTCGGACGCATCCTGCTCGACAACAGCGTCTTCCTCGCCGGTCAGGCACGCAAGTTGCTGGTCAAGGACGTCCGCAACACCGCCGCGGACGCCCTTGCCACCGGCGGCACGAGCTCGATGCAGTTCCGGGTCAACACGTCGGGCGAGGTCTTGCGCGTCACGCTGGCGTTTACCGATGCGCCCGCGACCGTCCCGACGAGCTTCGCGCCGGTCAACAACATCAATCTGAGGGTGATCAGCCCCAGCGGCGCCGTGTACCAGGGCAACGTCTTCAGCGCCGCCACGGGCCAGAGTCAGACCGGCGGCAGCGCCGACGCGATCAACTCGATCGAGCACGTCCTGCTCGCATCCCCCGCGACGGGCGTGTGGACGGCCGAGGTCATCGGAGCCGCGGTGCCGGTCGGCAAGCAGGGGTTCGGTCTGGTCATCACGGGCGACGTCGCGTCGGTCAATCTCTGCCCCGCCGATCTGAGCGCCGACGGTTTGGTCGATGACATCGACTTCGCCATATTCGCGACGGCGCACGAGGTCCTGATCTGTGCCGATGGATCGATGCCCGCGGGCTGCCCGTCCGACCTGAACACGGACGGATTCGTCGACGACACCGATTTCGTGATCTTCGCGGAGGCGTACGACGCGCTGGTCTGTCCGTGAGCGCCCGGGTCGTGGCAGGGATCCGGCGCGGGCGGTCCGCTGCGAGTCGGACGTCAGAACCGTGGCGAGAACCAGACCCGCTCGATGAGTCCGCCGCGGACCTGGTAGATCGCGACAACGTGAGCATCGGGACGATCCGGCACGCCGGTGACGAACTCGGTATCGAAGATCAGTTCGCCAGCGATCTGGCGGTGGACGACCCGCGCCCGCTGGCCGGGCCACCGGGCGAACTGATCCCGATAGGCCTGCGTGAGCTGCGCGATGCCGGTGCACCGGACGGTTCCCGTGGCGAGCTCGGCGACCACCACGCCCGGGGCGTAGCACGCCGCGAACGCATCGGCGTTGCGAGCGTTGTACGCGTCGAGCTGAGCTTGAACGATGTCGGCGGGTGTCACGGGTGCCGGGAAACTGACAGCGTCGAAGGGTTCGGACGGATCAGACGTTGAAGTACTTCGCCTCGGGATGGTGGACGATGATCGCGCTGGTGCTCTGCTCGGGGTCGATCTGCCAGTTCTCGGTGAGCACGCAGCCGATGCGATCGGGCTTGAGCAGGCGGAAGAGCTTGTCCTGGTCGCTCATCTCGGGGCAGGCGGGGTAGCCGAAGGAGTAGCGGCTGCCGCGGTACTTCTGGGTGAAGAGGTCCTTGATCTTCGGGCTGTCGTCGTTGGCGATGCCCAGCTCCTGACGGATGCGCTTGTGCCACATCTCGGCGAGGGCTTCGGCGGTCTCGACACCGATGCCGTGGAGGTAGAGGTAGTTGGTGTAGTCGTTCTTGGCGAAGAGGGCCTGAGCGGCCTCGCTGGCGTGCTTGCCCATCGTGACGCAGTGGAGGGGCAGGACGTCCTTCTCGCCGCTCTCGATGGGGCGGAAGAAGTCGCTGATGCAGAGGCGACGCTTGTCGGACTGGCGCGGGAAGGTGAAGCGTTCGATCTCGCGGCTGTGGTCCTGCGGGTCGAAGACGACCAGGTCGTCGCCGTCGCTGTTGCAGGGGAAGTAGCCGTAGACGACGGCGGGGTTGAGGATCTTCTCGCGTTTACAACGGGCCTTGAGCTCTTCGAAGATCGGTTGGATCTTGTCCTCGAGCAGGTTGGCGTACTCGGCGTCGGACATTGCGCCCTTCTTCACCTGCCACTGGCCGCGGAAGAGGGCGACGGGGTTGATGAACGGGTAGACGTGATCGAGGTTGATGTCGTCGATGACGCGGGTGCCCCAGAACGGAGCCTTGGGGACGGGGATGGAGGTGGAGACGTCGGAGCGGACGCGCTCGCGCACGGCGGTTCCACCCACTTCGTCTCTGCGTCTCTCCGTCTCTCCGTCTCTGTTCATTGCAGCCAGCTTCTCGATCCGCGTCTTGTTGATCGCGTCCTCGGCCTTGCTGCGTTTGCCGAGGCGGTCGTCGATCTCGGTGGCGAGGGTGTTCATCTGGTTGGACATGATCATGTCCATGGTGCGGAGGCCTTCGAAGGCGTCCTTGCCGTAGAAGCACTGGCCCTTGTACTGCGAGCGCAGATGGCTCTCGCAGTAGTGGCGGGTGAGGGCGGCGCCGCCGAGGATCAGCGGCACATCGAGGCCGATCGCGTTCATCTCATGGATGTTCTCTTCCATGACGTTGACGCTCTTGACGAGCAGGCCCGAGAGCCCGATCGCATCGGCCTTGTGCTGCTTGAAGGCCTCGACGATGGCGCTGATCGGCTGCTTGATGCCGATGTTGAAGACCTTGTAGCCGTTGTTGGTCAGGATGATGTCGACCAGGTTCTTGCCGATGTCGTGCACGTCGCCCTTGACGGTGGCGAGCACGATCTTGCCCTTCTCCTGGCCCTGCACGCGCTCCATCAGCGGCTCGAGCTGCGCGACGGCCATCTTCATGACCTCGGCGCTCTGGAGCACGAAGGGAAGCTGCATCTTGCCCGAGCCGAAGAGCTCGCCGACGGTCTTCATGCCTTCGAGCAGGTG
>ERZ1066128.613-NODE-613-length-13587-cov-11.720293_pt1 | contig 13587 bp, 10 predicted proteins | sample MGYA00382775_ERZ1066128 | MGnify/ENA primary metagenome ERZ1066128 (study PRJEB33369, sample SAMEA5778358) | biofilm metagenome | biome: Industrial cooling water; feature: Water cooling tower basin; material: Biofilm | place: United Arab Emirates | collected...
CAACACCAAGCAAAGCCCACCGGTGATAATGGTGGCGAGTAAATCCCACGGGTCAATCGGTTTGCCCAGTAGCGGGTGGGCCAGTTCATACAATGCCACACTAAGCGCGATTACCTTGATCAGAAATAGGTGCTGGCTCCGACCTTGCCCGATTAACCCGATCAAGGTAAAGATGGTAGCCACAGTACCCAGCGTATTGCCGATGGTATCGGCCAGGTGAAAGTCGTTGATGTTGTGGCGATAAATATAGGGCCGGTAAAGTGGCCTGGCGATGAACTCGTAAACCAGAATGGCCGCAACGCCAATAGCCAGATGAATGACTCGCTCCCGCGTTAACCGCCAGGTGCGAAAGCCTTCTTTCAGTTCGGCAATGGTCATGCTGTGAATGGATTTAAGCGTTCTTTCCGGGCCGTTTCAATATTCCTGTTGGTCAAAAGCTAGTTCCGGCACCGCCACCACCCGAGGCGCCACCGCCAAACGGTTTGCCGGGCTGCGCCTGTGTGCCACCCAACGTTTGCGAAATCACCAGCGCTTCGGCTTGCACGGCTGCCCATCGGGACGAACGAACGCTTTCGCGGGTGTAGCCGTTTCGCACTTTTTTCAGGTAGTGCATCAGCCACATCGCCAGTGCAATTAACACCACTCCGGCCGAAGTCAGGGTAAGTTCCGGCCGGTTAAGGCTGAAATAATACTTGAACGTGAATACCGAAAAGGCCAGGGCCAGCAGGCTCACGCGCAGCATCACCACATCTTTGTTGCGGATGCCGCGGTAGAGGTACACCAATGGAATGGTTACCGTGGTACCATAAAAGAACCAGGCCAGCGGTATATCGTCACCCGGGGCGAGGTAGAGGTCCAGCAGCTCTTCACTGAGCATCCGCACCACCAGGTAGTTGCCGGCCGCATAAACGAGCAGCAGGCTCAAAGCCCCCACCACCACCAGGTTGTGGTGCCACCATTGTTCGGGGTCTTTCGATTTTGCTTTCTGCGTCCACAGGTACACCATCAAAAACACAATGATGAACACAGGCGGAATAAATGTGCGCAGCGCTTCCACCTGGTACAGCTCGTAAAACAGGGTGAGCGCAAACGACCCCATGGCGCACGCGGTACTTAGCAAATCCAGGTAGCGGAAGGCCGCAAATGCAAACACCACGGTCGCGGTGATGCCGAGTACATGTTCATTGCCATCGGCAAGCCCGGCCACACCGCCAATGATAAATCCGCAGCCGTGATAAATCAAGGCTTCGTTTACACCTGATTTGTAGTGATGTCGGCCGATGAAGATTTTTTCAACGGCCCACCAGCCGAGCCCGCCATAAACGAGTAGTCCGGCAAAAATCAAATCCTCCGAAAGGCTATGAAACATGAGCCCGAGAATACCCAATACACCCGCCAGAGCCAATAGCGTGGCGATGAAGAGCAACAACCGGATCATGATGTTGGGGTGGTAGCAGGCGCTGGGGAAGGTTTGCTGCAGTCGTTCGAATTGTTCAGCGGTAATCCATCCGTCTTTGAACCACAGACGGCATTCCTTCACCACCTTGAGGTTGGCCAGCTGCTGGCGATCGTAGGCGAACGAAAATCTCATTGCTTAAAATAATGGCGGTACTTCACCACGAAAAAGATCAGCGCCCCGCAGGAGATGATGGAATACAGGAACCACAAGACTTCATGCTGATCGAAAATCAGATCGCCCAGCCACACGGTGGTGGCGATGTAGGCAGCCAGAAAGGCGTAGAGCAAAAACAGAAAAGACTTTTTCCATTGCGCGATGCGATAAGCTGCTGCACATCCGGCATAAATCAGTAGCACAAACCAACCATAGGGAATATCTTCCGCAGCCATGCCCACCAGGCAACCGGCAAAGTAGAGCAGGAAACCAAAGTTTTGATACGTGAACGAGAAGTGCATTTTGATTTTACGGCTATCCAACCACGAACCGATAGCGGTTAGCGACAGCCCCAAAATCAGGGCGGTGACGTACAGTTGGCGGCTGGTAAAAAAATCTCCGGCTGCCCAATTGACAATCGACAGACGAATGCCCCAGAAAGAGACAAAAGCGGTGATGCCCATGGAAAGAATGCCCACGTGATCGAACCGATAAGCTACAACAAAAAAAATTACGGCCGTGGAAAGTGTAGCCCATTCCAGATTCCCTTCCAGCAGGTTGAACTGGAATTGGGCATAGCCCAGCACCGATACCAGCAGCAAACATCCGAGCAGTACTACATAGTCGTAGTACGGGGAAGGGGGCCTAACGGAGTCATGAGAATAGGGTTGTCGTTTCAGCGTAACGTAGGCAAAGCAGGCGAGCATGAGAAGGGTGAGCCCGCTAAGGGCCAGCACGTGGCCGATTTGGCCGATGTTTTGATAAATCAGAATACCGGCACCCGAAGAAAACAGTAAGATACCTAGGTACAACAAGGTGCGCAGTTCGTAGAATACCGACACGATCTTGCCGGTGAGAATCGGCTTGATGTGTTTGTATTGTTCCTGCGTGATCAGCTCGCGTTGGCGCAGATCTTCGAGTTGGGGACTGGTCATCCCCACGAAAGTACGACTTTGTCAGGGATAGAGGCTCACTTCACGATCAGTACGTTTGATGTGGAGGTGATTGTACGTGGTCACGGGTTGTTGAACCAGTTCCACAATGTGGCGCACAACGTCTGGCGAACGCAGATTGTGGCCGAGGCCCGTGGTGGTGATGAGCCGTGACCCCTCCCACGCCTGGTGAATGCGCTGCGCGTGCGGGTAAGGCGTATCTGTGTCGTGAAGGTCATGAATGATAATACCCGGCAGACGGAGACTCTCGGCAAACCGTGCAGCCGAGAAGAAGGTAGGGTAGTGATCCGCCTGGCGAACGAACTCTTCATAGATCAGCCGCAATGTGCGGGCGGTGAGTCCTAATGTTTTTTTGTAAAACTGCATGAACTCTTCCACTTCGCCCGGGGTGCCGGTGAGCGCCAACTTGTGTACGGGTAGCGCAGGGTTTTGATGAAAAGCATACAGTGCGGCAAAACTACCGAACGAGTGACCGATCAGTGTATCCACTTCACCATAACGCTCGAAAAAGGCGTGCACAACTGAAGTGTACTTGGGCAAATGCAACCATGTGCCATCCGATTGGCCGTGCGCGGGAGCATCTAACGCAAAAATCGTGTACTGCTCCTGCGGCAGGGCTTCGATGTAGGTCTTCCAACGCGCGCTGTGGCTTTGCCAGCCGTGGAGGAACAGCACCTGTCGCGGTCCGCGGCCCCAGCGGTACACCCGAATGGATTCTCCATTCACCACCAGGTTGGTGGAGTGGGCCGTGTTCAGGAACTGCCGGTGTGCCTCCAGTAAGGAGATGCGGAGCGGTGTACAAAACCAGCGGAAGCCGCGTTGGGCTGCCTGGCGGGGTGCCAGCCAGCTGAGTGCATTGAGATAAAAGCCAAGACTGAGGGTAACGATCTTTTTCATTTCGTTTAGATACCGTTCGGTATCTTATTAAGTAAAAAAATTTTCAGAGGGTTAATTCATCGGTCATTTTTTCCAGGTGACGGATTGCCGTTCGTATGTCGCGGTTATGGCCATGCAGTTTGCTCATCATAATGGCACCTTCCAGCGTAGCAATAAAAATGGAGGCGTAGTAATCGGTATCGAGGTTGGGTTTAAGCTGCCCGTGTTCCATACCCTTGGTCAGCACGTGCTTAATGGATTCGCGCAAAATGTCCAGCACCTTTACAGCTTGCTTGCGCAGAGCCGGCTGCCCATCGTCTACCTCGGGTGCCACATTCAACAGCGGGCAACCGCCTTTAATTGGGGGCTGCGAGATGTAGGTTTCAAAAAATCGGAAGATGGACTTCAGTTTACGCGGGGCGGTGGGTTCGGCCTTAATGCGGTTGCGCAGATTGGTGAACAACGAGTCGGCCAGAAAGCCCAGTGCCTCCTTTTCGAGGTGACTCTTATTTTTGAAATGCCGGTAAATAGCACCTTTGGTGAGGCCCGTGGCCTCGGTAATGTCGCTGATGGATGTGGCCTTGTAACCCTGGGTGTTAAACAACTGCCCTGATTGTTTCAGTATCCGCGCTTTGGTGGCCTCCGGTTGTCGCATCGAACAAAGATACCGATTGGTATCTAAAAACCTACTAACGGAAACAGGGCCGGCCGGGTTACCCCTGAATAGTTGTTGTTACAATAATTGTCATTACTTTTGCGCTATGTCCCTGGAGCAAGACATCAAACAGGAAAAATTCACGAACGAGTTTCAGAAGATGGCCGTCAATCTGATGTACACCAGTGGCTGGCTCTACAACAACAATGCGGCCCGGCTCAAGCCGCACGAGATAACGCCCGAACAATTTAATGTGCTCCGCATCTTGCGGGGCAGCCACCCCAAAAAGCTTATGCTGGCCGACATTGCCAGCCGCATGATTGACAGAAACAGCAATGCGACACGCCTGGTGGAGAAATTGCGGGTGAAGGGGTTGGTGAAACGTGAGATTTGTGAAAACAACCGCAGGCAAGTAGATATTAACATCACCGATAAGGGCCTGGCTTTGTTGAAAAAAGTCGATCTGGAGACTGAGGCCTGGCTGGATTCGCTCCGCAAAGTCACCCAAGCGGAGGCCAAAGAACTTAACCGCCTGCTGGATAAGCTCCGGGGCTGATTGCCGCTCATCCGATCACTCTTTTTCGCGTACCCCGTTTCCTTATCTTTGGAATACCTGAACCTATGCAGAATTCCAAAGTCTATTTCTGGTCCGTAACTGTTGCACTGGGCGGCCTGCTGTTTGGTATTGATACCGCGGTGATTTCCGGGGCTGAGCAATCCATCCAAAAATTGTGGAACCTCAATGTTTTTGAACATGGCCTTACGGTTTCGATAGCCCTTTGGGGCACGGTGGTAGGCGCATTGTTTGGAGGTATTCCCACCGATCGCCTCGGCCGGAAGAAGACATTGATTTGGATTGCGATTTTGTATTTCATTTCGGCCGTTGGTTCTGCCCTGGCGTTCGACTGGTATTCGTTTTTATTTTTTCGCCTGATCGGAGGCTTTGGTGTTGGTGCTTCGTCCATCACGGCTCCCATGTACATTGCTGAAGTTTCGCCCGCTACACACCGCGGGCGGTTGGTAGCCTTGTTTCAGGCTAACGTAGTGTTTGGCATCCTGGTGGCCTACCTCTCAAATTATCTCTTACAAGATGCCGGGGAGCACGCCTGGCGTTGGATGTTGGGCATGGAGGCTTTCCCTGCGCTGTTTTTTCTGGTGGCCGTATTTTTTATTCCGGAGAGTCCGCGCTGGCTGATTCTAAAACGCGGGGCAGTAGCCGAGGCGGAACGCGTTTTTGCCATGATTAACCCGTCCACTGCGCGTGCCGAAGTAAATTCCATCCTGGCGGATCAATCGGCCCATGCGAAAATTAAAGGTGAGAACCTGTTTCACCGCAAGCACCGATGGCCGGTCATACTCGCGTTTCTGTTTGCGTTCTTCAATCAGGTAAGCGGCATCAATGCTATCATATATTATGCTCCGCGGATTTTTGAAATGACGGGTGCCGGCACCAGCACTGCGTTGCTGACGACACTAGGTATTGGCATCGTCAATTTTGTTTTCACCATGGCGGCCATGTTTTTTATCGATCGCCTCGGCAGACGCTCGCTGATGTTGGTGGGCTCGGTCGGATTAATCATTACACTGGCACTCACGGCCCGCGCCTTCTTCACCAATCAGTTTGAGGGCGTTCCTGTGTACCTCTTTGCCTACATCGCCTTTTTTGCGTTTTCGCAAGGCGCTGTCATCTGGGTGTTTATCTCCGAGATATTTCCGAACTCGGTTCGGGCAGGGGGCACTGCGCTGGGCTCGTTTACGCACTGGTTCATGGCTTCCGTGATCTCGTTCATCTTTCCGTTCATTGCCACCGAACTGGGCGGTGGGCCTTCGTTCACCATCTTTGCCGTCATGATGGTGCTGCAGCTTTTGTTTGTCTGGAAGTGGATGCCCGAGACAAAAGGCAAATCGTTGGAGCAACTGAGCGCGGCTATTGAAGAGAAATAATCTTTTGTTATGAAGCATCTTATACGCTACGTATCCATTTTTGTTATTCTGTTTTTGCACGCTTGCGAATCAACAGACAACGCCTCACCGAATTACCAGTATCTCGAGGAGATCACGATGAGCGATTTGCAGGCTGGCTACCGCGAGGGTACGTTCACCATTGAACAAGTGGTGGCGGATTATCTGCAGCGAATTGAAGATCTTGACAAAAAGGGTCCGAAACTCAACTCCATCATTTTTATAAATCCGAAAGCACGCGAAACCGCGCGTGAGTTGGATCAGGAATGGAAGGAGGGAAAGTATCGCGGGCCGCTACATGGCATACCCGTTATTTTGAAAGACAACATCAACACCTCGGACATGCCCACCACAGCCGGGGCTACGGTACTTCGTAACTCGTTTCCTCCGGATGACAGCTTCATTACGAAGAAATTGCGCGATGCCGGTGCCGTCATCCTTGGCAAGGCGAACTTGAGTGAGTGGGCTAACTTTCGGGCCGACATGTCGAGCAGCGGGTGGAGTGGTGTGCTGGGCCAAACCAAAAATCCGTATGTACTGGACCGCAATCCATGTGGCTCCAGCTCCGGTTCGGGCGTGGCCGCTTCGGCCAACCTGTGCACCATCGCTATCGGTACAGAAACCAATGGATCGATTGTGTGCCCGTCAAACAACAATGGTTTGGTGGGGCTAAAGCCAACGGTAGGTTTGGTCAGTCGTTCGGGTATCATTCCGATTTCGTTTACACAGGACACGGCCGGGCCCATGGGGCGCACCGTTACCGATGTAGCCCTGTGTCTGGGTGCCTTGGTTGGGGTAGATAGTACCGATAGCAAGACACTCGCTTCTTATGGCCACGCATTGAGCGACTATACTCCCCATTTGAAAAAGGATGGTTTGAAGGGCAAACGCATCGGGTTGTTGAAGAATAACATGGGCTACCACGCACGGGTGGATAGTCTTATGAAGAAGGCTATTGCGGACATTAAAGCGCAAGGAGCGGAAGTAGTGGAGTTGGATTTTCGTATGGATCGCGAGGCCGGTTCTGCTTCTTTTACGGTGCTGCTGTATGAATTCAAAGATGGCCTCGAAAAGTACTTTATCAGTCTTGGTGAAAAGGCGCCCGTCCGCAATTTGGGAGAGTTAATGGAGTTCAATAAGAAGGATTCTATTGAGTTGCGTTGGTTTGATCAGCAACTGCTGAAGATGGCCCATGAAAAGGGCCCATTGACTGACAAAGACTATCAGGAAGCACTGGCAAAAATGTTGAAGGCCACGCGTGCCGATGGAATTGACAAATTGCTGGCGGAAAACAAACTCGATGCCTTGATCGCGCCCACAGGTTCGCCCGCGTGGAAGACGGATCTCATTAATGGTGATCACTTCCTGGGGAGCAGTTCATCGTTGGCCGCCATTGCCGGCTATCCCTCCATTACCGTGCCGATGGGATTTATCGAAGAATTGCCAGTAGGCGTCTCGTTCATGGCCTCAGCCTGGCAGGAGCCAAAGTTGATTGAAATCGCGTATGCGTATGAGCAGGCCACACGCCATCGCCAAGCGCCCAGGTATATTTCAGGTAACTAATTGTGACTAAAACTCAGCCGCTGCCCAGCCTTGCCATCATGAAGCTGACCTTGGGCAAATGCTTCGTGCCCGGAAACCCACACGCGTTCAACAGATGATTTGAACGGGGTGCCCTCAAAAGGCGACCAGCCACACTTCGCCAGAATATTCTCCCTGGATACCGTCCACGGTTTGTTGAGATCAGCCAGAACCAGATCGGCAAAGTACCCTTCACGAATGAAGCCACGATCCTGAATGCGGTACAGCGTGGCCACGTTGTGCGCCATTTTGGTCGCGATCTGGGGCAGTGTGATTTTTCCCTGATGGTGGAATTCCAGCATGGCGACCAGGCTGTGCTGCACCAAGGGCCCACCCGAAGGTGCCTTGAAATACGTGTTGTTTTTTTCTTCCCACGTGTGGGGTGCATGATCGGTGGCAATTACATCAATACGCCCGTCCAGCAGGGCTTTCCAAATACCGACTCGATCACCAGCGCTCTTGATGGCGGGGTTCCATTTGATGCGCGTGCCCAGCCGGTCATAATCCTGATCGCAAAACCACAGGTGATGAATGCACGCCTCAGCGGTGATTTTCTTTTTTTCCAGCGGCAATTGATTGCTGAAAAGTTCGGTCTCACGCGCAGTCGAAATATGCAGAATGTGCAATCGGGTGCCATGTTTTTTTGCCAGATCTACGGCAAAGGAGCTGGACCGGTAGCAAACCTCCTCGTTTCGGATTTGTGGATGCAAGTGAATCGGAATGTTTTCGCCCAGCCTGGCCCGAAAGTCGGCTTCATTTTTTTTCAGCGAAGGCTCGTGTTCGCAGTGCGTGGCAATCAGCCCTTCGAAACGCGAGAAAAAACCTTCCAATACCTGGGGGTTATCCACCAGCAAATTTCCCGTGGAGGAACCCATAAAGATTTTCAAGCCACATACGCGCGTGAGGTCGGTCTTTAAAACTTCTTCCAGGTTATCGTTTGAGCCCCCGATGTAGAAGCTATAGTTGGCCAATGAATCACGCGAGGCGATTTGATATTTTTCTTCGAGCAGTTGCTGGGTAAACGTGTTCGGCACGGTATTCGGCATTTCCATGTACGTGGTAATGCCTCCCGCTACGGCTGCCCGCGACTCCGTGCGGATGGTGCCTTTATGGGTGAGCCCCGGTTCACGAAAATGCACCTGATCATCAATCACCCCAGGCATCAATAATCGCCCTCCGGCATCCACCACCTGCGCACCCGGATCGGAAAGGCGCTGTCCGATCTTTTCAATCCGCTCTCCGGCAATCAGCACGTCTCCAGGTATCACCTGCCCCTCGTTCACTATATTTGCATTGACGATGAGTGTCTTCTTCATGCTCGTTAGTCTATGCAGCAAGATATAAAACAAATGCCGTGTCATCGTCTTCAATAACCTCGTGGGAAGGATTCAACTTAAACAAACAGCTGCGAACGGCTATTGACGAAGCGGGGTTTGATCGCCCCACCGAGGTTCAGCAGAAGTGCATTCCACTTATTTCAGGCGGGCAGGAGGTAATTGGCATTGCGCAAACCGGCACCGGTAAAACTGCGGCCTACCTGATTCCCATTTTGTTGAAAGTGAATTATCATCAGCGGCCGGGCCCACGGGCGTTAGTACTGTGCCCTACCAAAGAGCTGGCTGTGCAAATTGAAGCCCATGCCAAAGCACTGTCAAAGTACACGGATTTGAAAATCGTGGCGCTGTATGGAGGTGTTGGGCCCAAGAGTCAGCTTGAACAATTGGCTCAAGGAGTAGATCTGTTGGTGAGTACGCCCGGTCGTTTTCTTGAGTTGTATACCCGTCAGGTAATTACCACAAAAGCCATACGGCAGTTGGTGATTGACGAAGCGGACCGTATGATGGATATGGGTTTTCGTCCGCAGTTGCGAAAGGTTTTTGAAGTGCTGCCACCCAAGCGTCAGAATCTGTTGTTCTCGGCTACGTTGCCGGCAAAGGTTGAAGAACTGGCTAACGATTTTATCACCTTCCCCGTGAAGGTGGAAGTAACCCCCGCGGCAAGCACCCCCGATCAGGTGGAACAATGGGTGTACCCCGTGCCGAACCTGAGAACCAAAATTAATTTACTTGAGCACCTGATGGCTAACCCGGAGTTCAACCGGGTAATGGTGTTTACCCGCACGAAAGAGGTGGCCAACAACGTGATGCAGTTTCTGGAACGCAAAAAGTTCGGGCCGGTACGCGTGATTCATTCGAACAAGGCACAAAATACACGCATCCACGCCATGAATGAGTTCAAGGAAGGTAAGCTCCGCGTGTTGGTCAGCACGGATGTTTCCGCACGTGGCATTGATGTAGCTAATGTTTCACATGTAATCAACTTTGACATGCCCCTGCAGTACGAAGATTACGTGCATCGCATCGGGCGTACGGGCCGGGCTTTCCAAACGGGAGTGGCCATTAGCTTTGCCACGGAGGCCGATCGTTTTCATGTCAGGAAGATCGAAGAGTTAACGCGCCAAAAGATCCGCCATCAGGCGTTGCCTGCGGGCGTGGCCGTAGAGGAAACCAGTCGTGAGGAAGCGCAACAATTAGCCCGCGAACTGGACCGGCAAAAACGGTTGGCGGACCCCGAGTTTAAGGGCGCCTTTCATGAGCGGAGAAAATAATGCCGCAGTTTTTGGGCTGCGGCATATTTTAAAAAGTCATTGACTGAGTTAATCAGGAAACTACTGGCTTCCCTTTGTTGGTCCACTCACTCATGCCCCCCGAGTAGTTCATGATTTTGGTGAAGCCATGCTTCGCCAAAAGTGAATAGCCAATGGTCGTGCGGTCACCACTTTGGCAATAGATCACCGCGGGCTTGTCTTTATTGATCTTATTGAGATTATCCGGAAGGGTACCCACAAACACATTTTCAGCCCCGGCAATGTGACCCGCCTTATACTCAGAAGCACCACGCAAATCCACCAGTTGAATGCCATTGTTCTTGTGCAACTGCTCAAACTCGTCAATCGAAAGCACGTGCGCTTTCTCCAGCGCATGACCCAGGCCGGTCCACATGCTTACGTCATCAATGTAACCGTAAATGTTGTCCAGCCCAATGCGCATGAGTTTTCGCGTGAGATCATCCAGCTGGCTTTCCTTCGCCAGCAGGATAAACGGTTCATCATACTTCAGAAACCATCCTGCCCAGGTGGCGAACGCGTTGTTACCTTGAATGTTCAGACTACCCGGTATGAAGCCCTTCGCAAATTCAGTCTTATGGCGCGTGTCAATCAGCTTAATCCCTTTCGCCAAAGCCGTTTTGAATTCTTCTGCGGATAACTTTTTGAGCTTAGGCACCTCGGTGAGTAGCGGTCTTTCCACTTTGTTCAGCTTCTTCATCATGGCGAAGTACTTGGGTGGCTCGGGCTGGTCCTCCAACAGGTACTTGACAAATCCATCTTCGTTATTGGCGTACTGAAAAGCCCAGTTCCGCTTCTTTTCATACCCCACCGTGGTGCTGGGCACCGCGCCAAGTGCTTTGCCACAGGCTGAGCCGGCACCGTGACCGGGCCACACCTGCACATAATCGGGCAGCGCATTAAACTTATTGATGGATTTGTACATCTCGTGCGCTCCGGCAGCCATGGTACCCTTGATGCCGGCTGCTTTTTCCAACAAATCGGGCCGGCCGATGTCGCCTACAAACACGAAGTCACCGGTGAATAACATCACCGGTTCTTCGCTGGCCGGGTGATCGGTCAACAAAAAGCTGATGCTCTCAGGCGTGTGTCCCGGGGTATGCATTACGTTGAGCGAGAGGTTGCCTACTTTGATCACGCTGCCATCACGTAAGCCTTCATGGGGAAATTCATATAACCAACCTTCGCCACCCTCATCGGACAAGTACATTTTGGCTCCGGTGATTTTGGCCAGTTCACGTGTGCCCGATAGGAAATCGGCATGAATGTGGGTTTCGGTCAAATGTGTGATGCGCAGGTTGTTGGCTTTGGCAATATCCAGATAGGTATCGACATCGCGCTTAGCATCAATAACGATAGCTTCGCCTGTTTTTTGGCAACCAACCACATAGCTGGCTTGGGCCAAAGATTTATCGTACACGTGTTGAAAGAACATAGCGTCCGGTGTTTACAGTGTTGTCTACAAATTTGTCGTTAATTCAGTTCAAAGATCGGCTGCGAAAATACAGGTCAGGGGAACAATTATCACTGACTTTTGTCATTCAACAGTTACGCTTTTTGCAAGGTTTCTGGGCTGGTCCACGTTACATCCGCGCATCACGGCTATATGATAGGACAGCAGTTGCAACGGGATAACCGAAATCAGCGGCATGAGCGGATCCAAGGTGGCTGGCACTTCAATGACAAACTCCGACATTTTGGGGATCAGCTGGTCCCCCTCGGTGACCACGGAAATCACCCGGCCTTTGCGGGCTTTCACTTCCTGAATATTGGAGACCACCTTTTCGTAGGAGGCATCCTTTGTGGCGATGAAAACCACCGGCATCTGTTCGTCAATGAGGGCGATGGGCCCGTGCTTCATTTCAGCAGCTGGGTAACCTTCCGCATGGATATAGGAGATTTCCTTCAGTTTCAGAGCACCTTCCAGCGCTACCGGGAAGTTATAGCCGCGCCCCAGGTAAAGAAAGTTGCGCGCGTCCTTGAACTCGTCAGCAATGGTTTGTATCTGGGCGTTAAGCGCAAGAGCCTTCTCGACCTTGGTCGGAAGGTTTTCCATTTCCACTAATAGTTCGCGGTACTTTTGTTCGGTTATCGTGCCTTTTTTCTGGGCCACCGTCAGGGCAATCATGTAGAGCACCGTAAGCTGGGCCGTAAACGCTTTCGTGCTGGCTACGCCAATTTCAGGCCCCGCGTGCGTGTAGGCGCCTGCGTGTGTGGCACGCGGAATCGATGACCCCACTACGTTGCACACGCCAAAAATGATAGCCCCTTTCGATTTGGCGAGCTCAATAGCGGCCAGGGTATCGGCTGTCTCACCCGACTGCGAGATAGCAATAACCACATCACCTTCGCGGATCACCGGGTTTCGGTAACGAAACTCAGACGCATACTCCACCTCAACCGGTATACGGCAAACTTCTTCGAAGAAATATTCGGCCACTAATCCGGCATGCCACGAAGTGCCGCACGCCACAATCAGGATTCGATCGGCCTGTACTAGTTTGTTCAGGTATTCGCGCAGGCCACCCAGGATCAAACGACCCGAACTCGCATCGAGACGACCGCGCATGCAGTCCTTGATGGAGCGTGGCTGCTCAAAAATTTCTTTGAGCATGAAGTGTTCATACCCCCCACGCTCAATGGCTTCCAGTTCCAGGTCAATGGTTTGGATATACGGTGTCAGCGGCAGGTTGGCCACATTTTTAACCGTGAGTTTTCCGTCATTCACGATGGCAATTTCCTGGTCGTTGAGATAAACCACTTCGTTGGTGTACTCAATAATGGGCGTTGCATCGGAGGCCATGAAAAATTCGCCCTTACCTACCCCCACCACCAGCGGGCTGCCCTTGCGCGCGGCAATAAGCAGATCGGGATCTTCGAGCGACATCACCACAATGGCATAGGCGCCCACTACTTTGGTCAGCGCGAGGCGAACCGCTTCATCGAGTGAACACCCTTCTTTTTCTTTGATGTCCTCGATGAAGTGAATAAAGACCTCCGTGTCCGTGTCACTGAGAAAGCGATGACCTTTTTTTAACAGATCCTGCTTTAATGCACTGTAGTTTTCAATGATGCCGTTGTGAATAATGGCTATCTTCTTAGTAGCTGAGTAGTGCGGGTGCGCGTTAACATCGTTTGGTTCGCCATGGGTGGCCCAACGGGTGTGCCCCATGCCGATGTGGCTGTTCAGGTTTTGCCCCTTCAGGGAGTCCTCTAGTTCAGTAACCTTGCCTTTTTTCTTGTACACGTTGAGCGAGCCATTCAACAGTGCTATGCCCGCACTGTCATACCCGCGATACTCCAGGCGCTTGAGGCCTTTGAT
>ERZ1066128.622-NODE-622-length-13315-cov-8.895928_pt1 | contig 13315 bp, 5 predicted proteins | sample MGYA00382775_ERZ1066128 | MGnify/ENA primary metagenome ERZ1066128 (study PRJEB33369, sample SAMEA5778358) | biofilm metagenome | biome: Industrial cooling water; feature: Water cooling tower basin; material: Biofilm | place: United Arab Emirates | collected...
CGCCATGCGCGTCGTCGATCTTGGCTGCGCTCCCGGAAGCTGGCTCCAGGTCGCCTCCGAGATCGTTGGGCCCAAGGGGCTGGTCATCGGCATCGATCTGCAGGAGGTCCGTCCCGGCCTCGCGCCCAACGTCCGCACCATCGCCGGCGACATCTTCAAGACCGACGCCGCCGCGCTCCTCCCCGAGCCCGACGCCAGATTCGAGGCCGTCATCAGCGACATGGCCCCCAACACCAGCGGCCACGGCGACGACGCCCTCTCCGTCCGCCTCTGCCGCCGCGTCCTCGAACTCCTCCCCGCGCTGCTCGCCCCCGGCGGCGCCTGCGTGATGAAGGTCCTCGAAGGCGGCGGCTACCCCGACCTCCTCCGTGACTGCCAGCGCCTCTTCCTCAAGGCCAAAGGCCTCAAACCCAAAGCCAGCCGCGATCTCTCCCGCGAGATCTTCATCGTCGCCGAAGGCTACAGGCCGCACACGCCCAAGCCCGCCGCAGCCACTGCCAAGCCCGCACCCAAACCCGGCCCGGGCTGGGGCGCCTGACCATCCCGTCCGCGCACGACGAGACCCACCGCCCCGCCGCGTCTTGAACATCCGTGGCAGATCTCGTCCAACGCCCGCACTCCCGCGCCCCGCGTTCGTACCATCTCGCCCCATGAACTCCGCCGATTCCACCGCCGATGTGCTCGCTCAGGCCGCGGCATTCCAGTCCGACTTCGAGAAAGCCCGTGCCGAGGTCGCCCGCACCATCGTCGGTCAGACCGACATCGTCGACGCCGTCCTCACCTGTCTCTTCGTCGGCGGCCACGTCCTCCTCGAAGGTGTCCCCGGCATCGGAAAGACCCTCCTCGTCCGCACCCTCGCCCAGGCCACCAGCCTCTCCTTCAGCCGCGTCCAGTTCACGCCCGACCTCATGCCCGCCGACATCACCGGCACCACCGTCGTCGTGGAAGGCCAGAGCGACGGCCGCACCATGCGCGAGTTCCGCTTCCGCCCCGGGCCGCTCTTCGCCCAGATCGTCCTCGCCGACGAAATCAACCGCGCCACGCCCAAGACCCAGTCCGCTCTCCTCGAAGCCATGCAGGAACGCGGCGTCACCGTCGGCGGCGAGACCCACAAGCTCCCCGAGCCCTTCCTCGTCATGGCCACCCAGAACCCCGTCGAGCAGGAAGGCACCTACCCGCTCCCCGAGGCCCAGCTCGACCGCTTCTTCTTCAAACTCCTCGTCAAGGCCCCGTCTCGCGAAGATCTCGCCGAGATTCTCGAACGCACCACCGGCGGCGACGCCACTCCGCCCGCGCCGATGCTCGATGCCGCCAGAATCGTCTCCCACCGCACACTCATCCGCCGCGTCCCCGTCTCGCCCAGCGTGCGCGATTACGCCGTCCGCCTCGTCCTCGCCACCCAGCCCACCGCGACCGCCACCGGCCGCTCCTTCTCCACGCCCATGGTCGAGAAGTACGTCCGACTCGGCGCCTCGCCCCGTGCCGCCCAGTCTCTGATCCTCGCCGGCAAGTGCCGCGCCCTCCGCCAGGGACGCTCCAACGTCTCCACCGAGGACATCGCCGACGCCGCCCTTCCCGCCCTGCGCCACCGCCTCATCATGAACTTCGAGGCCAGCGCCGAGGGCGTCACCCCCGACGGCGTCGTCAACAACATCGTGCAGACTCTGCCCCTGGAAGGAACCTGACGCCCGCGGCGGCGAACCAGTTCACGCCGGCACAGATCCGGAGGAGCCGCGGTGCGGCGAAAGCGGACCAGTTTCATTCGCATTCTCTCTGCCGCCGCAGCGGCCGCGGCCACGTGCACACTCGCCGGTCTCTCCGGATGTGCGCAAGGCACCACCGCCGCACCGCGTCCCGCCAGCCGCATCGAACCGGAGATCAAGCCCTTCTCCGACCTCGGTGCCGACGCCACGTCTCGGCTCCTCGCCGAGCGCGACGAACCCCTCTTCGTCCCGTTCGGGCGAACGCTCATCGTCCCGGCGTCCAGCCTCGGGCTCACCCCCGGCCGCCTCGGCGTGCGCGCCAAGCTTGACGATGGCCGGGACGTACCGCTGACGACGCACCGGATCACCGCCGCTCCCATCCGTCCCGCCGCGCCCCTCGAATCCACCGCGTTCCGCTGGCTCGGAGGCGCATTGGCGTGGAGCGAATCCAGCACCGGCTTCATCGAGCTCGTCGAAGTCCGTCTGCCCGTCGATGCCTTCGGCCACTGGCTCTGGGTCGGCGACAAGCGCGTGAACCTCGAGTGGCTCGGCGAAGAGAAATCGCCGCCCCCGCGCGCCAGCGACGACCTCATCCGTCGCGCCGAGGATCCTTTCGTCCGCGAATGCCTGAGGCTCGAGTCGTACGACCCTCGCATCGCCTGGCGTGCCCGTCTGCTGGGCGTCACACCCGCCAAGGCCGCCGCCCAGTCCCCCATCCCGTTCGCTCCCGCGCCCAGCCTAATCGAATCGCCCGACGACGGACAGTTCCTCGAACGCCTCGCCGATCAGACCGCCACACTCTGGCACGCCGCTCTCGCGTCCCTCCGCGCCCGCGATCCCGATCTCGCCCAGCAGGTCGTCAATCAGCTCACCCTCATCGTCGAGATCGATTCCGGCGGGCGCAAGCGCCTCGCCCCCGCCTGGGCCGGCGCCGATGAAGCCGCCGCACTGCTCAACCGCCTCCTCCAGCATCGCGACCAGCCCCGCCGCATGGTCGCCGTTGCCGCCGAGTGGCTTCGTGCCCGTCCCCAGGCCTGCGCCTGGGTCGCCGATGATGCCGGCCTGCTCGAAGGGTCCACCGCGCTCCCGCTGGTCCGCGTCGGCGTCGCCAATCTTGGCGCGGCCCGCGTGCTTGTCTCGGCCAAGGGCGTCATCGACGCCGGTGCCCCCGAGCTCATGCCCCTCGCTCCACGGACCGCGACCACGATCCCCGTTGCGCCCCTCACCGCCGCCGCTCCGGCGGACGCGAGTCCCGAACCCTGGGGCATCGATGTCCGCTGCGGCGACTGGACGGCCGTCATCGACGCGCAGCGCCGCCACCTCGTCGCGCTGCCGCCCGGTCTGCCCATCGGCCCCTTCAGCCTCGATCACGCCGTGAGCGCGTGGATTCGTTCCACCGCCCTGGTGCCGCTCCCCGGTGCCGGCGGTGCTCCGCGGGACGTTCCCGCGCTCGTCGGACGCCTTGTGCGCGATGCCGGTCCCGGCGGCGTCGGAGTCGGCTCGGGATGGTCGCTCTACCTCGAAGCCGAACGCAGCACCAGCGAGCGCCAGACGATTCGCGTCTGGTTCGGCAGCAGCGGCACACCGGCGGCCGTCGTCACCGCCGAGCTCCCGGAAGTGACCGCCATTCCCGAAAGCGGCGAGGGCACCGCAACCGTCAAACTCCCCGGCCGCCCCGATTCCGCGCTCGTCGGCGCCCGCGTCGTCCCCGGTGATGGCCGCTGGGCCGTCCGCCTGCCGATCCCGAACAGCGCGATCGAGCGCCCAGGACGCGTTCGCCTCGCCGTCGAGCATCTCCGCGGCAACGTCCGTTCCACCTGGCCCCGCGCCCAGTTCCCCTGGCAGACCGAGCCCGGTCGCGCGTCGGTCGATCTTTCGAAGTGGTGAGCGGCCCGGCGGCGTCAGAGCGGTTTCGCCGGCGCCAGGTCCAGGCTCTCGATCATCACCGCGTGAAGGTCCACGTTGTCCACGACCGGCGCGATGAGCTCACTGCCCGGTCCGATCGCCGTGAGCTCCACGAGATCCGCGGTGTGATTCGGGCTGATGAACGCCACCCCGAAGTGGTTCGCCAGGCACTGCCCGAGCACGCACGCCGGCGATGACATCGGGCGGAACAGTGCCGGCTGCTGCCCGCGCAGCGCGCGGGTGAACGCCGCGATCTCGTCGGGGTCGAGCGTCACGCCCGTGGCCTGCTCCACCAGCGACGGGATGCGATCCTCGTGGCGGAACTTGGAGTTGTCCACCGGATCGTCGTAACCGAGCGTGGTTTCGAGCTGCTCGAACAGCCAGTCGAACGATCGCCGCGTACGCCCCAGCCGTTCCAGGCAGCGGTACGTCTCCGGCCCGTAGAGCGTCAGACCGGGATTCGCGTTGCCGTGATCCGTCGTTACCACCAGCAGCGTGTCGTCCCGCGTTTCGAGCCACGCGAGCACCACACCGATTGCATCATCGAACGCGAGCTGATCGTGCACCAGCGCGCCCGCGTCGTTCGCGTGCGCCGCGTGATCCACGCGCCCGCCCTCGACCTGCAGCACAAACCCGTTCGGCGCTCCCTCCAGCCGCCCCAGCGCAGCCCTCGTCAGTTCCGCCAACGACGGATCCTTGTCCCCTCGGTCGCAGTGGTAGGGCAGGTGCGATTCCGCGAACAAACCCAGCAGAGGCCCGGCCGGCGCAGCCCCGGTCACCGCCTCGCCCGGCAGCACGATCGACGTGCCGCGCAGCTCCGACCGAAGCTTCGCCGGGAAGTGCTTCAGCCCGCCGCCCAGAACCACATCAACACCCCGCTCCGCGATCTGCCGTGCGATCTCGTCCTCCAGAGCCCGCGACGGACAGTTCGCGATGAAGCCCGCGGGCGTCGCGTGCGTCACCCGCGTGGTCGTCACCAGTCCAGTCGCCTTTCCGCTCTGCCGCGCCTGCACCAGGATCGGCACCGGCGTCCTGCGATCGGGCGTGAAGTTCACCGCGTCGTTGTTGATGTGCACGCCCGTGCCCCACGCCGACGACGCCGCCGACGAGTCCGTCACCACCGAATTGGCCGAGGCCGTCCGCATCACGCACCGTCGGGCCCCCTCGCGCTCCCACAACGCCGGCCAGTGCGTCCCGCGGTTGTCCCGCGTCCGCCGCACCAGTTCCGCCAGCGTCAGCGTGCCGAAGCTCATCCCGTCCGACACCATGAAGATCACGTTCATCGCCCGCCGCGCCGGCGTCCGGCGCGTCGGCGCCTCCGGTCGCGCCGATGCCGCACGGGCAAAGCCCGGCGCAAACAGCGCCGCCGTCGCCAGCCCCGCCGCGCTCGACAGCCCCAGAAAGCCACGCCGGGAATGCCGTTCAGGCTCCACCACCGGCGCGTGCTGACGCGGTTCGAGATCCATCTCCAGTCCTTTCCGTGTGCGTCGCTCTTCCAGCCAACATCGTAGAGAGAACCACCCGCGCCGACACCCCGCGCCCGCCGCACCTCGATCACATCTTCATGACACGCCCTTCACATCTTCACCAGATCTCGATCACGCGCGCTTCACGCCCGCGCCGAGCGGGCGAACGCGATCCACTCGATCACCAGCAGCCCCAGCGCCGCCACCAGGAACCACCACCAGATCTCCAGCGCCGCCGGCGTCGAGGCACCACCCGCGATGCTCCGCCGCCCCAGCACCACCCGCTCGCTGCTCGCCGCCGCGCTCTCCACCGGGTTCAACAGATTCACCGCCACCGGATCCGGAGCGTTCAGCGATCCCGTCGCGCCGCCACCCGACCCACCACCCGTCCCACCACCCGCGGACTCGACCGCCAGATACACCCCCGCACGCTCCAAGACGCCCAGCGACGCCCTCGTCCCCGACGCCACCGGCACGATCCCGCCCTCACCCCGTTCGCCCCCGACCCGCTCAAACGCCGCCTGCGTCGCCGCAACCGTGATCGGTTCCGTCGTCCGGTACGACTCCGCCGCATCGCCCGCGCTCGTCGATGTCAGCCACGCGATGCTCGCATTCAGAAAGATCGCAAAGCTCGGCTCCAGCGGCCAGTTCGAATCCGCGAGATCAAACGCAATCACGATCCGCCGAACCTCGTCGGGCGCCTCCCGTGCCAGCAGCAACGGACCCGCCCCGCCCCGCGCCAGCGTCTCAAACCCCGCCTCGGACCACGCCGGACCCACCGGCCGCGACCGCGCCACCACCACGCCGTCGAGTGTGATGAACTGCATCAGCGGATGCGACCGCGACCACGACAGCACCGGCTGAGCCGGCCCGACCTTCGTCGCCGGCAGCAGCTCCAGTCCCGGCAGCCCCGCGTTGATCGACAGCGAAGCCAGCGTCGGCGCCCGGCTCGGCGCAGCGCCCGCGAACACCGCCGCATCGAAGAACCGCAGCTGCCCCGTCGCCGCCAGTTCCTCGTACTCACCAGCGCTCACCCGCTTCAGCTCACCCAGCCGCAGCTCCGCCAGAACCCCCTCAAGCAGAAACCGCGCCGACAGCGTCTCCCCGTCATCCTCCGCCGCGCTCGCCCGGCTCCCGCCACCGACCAGCAGCACCCGCGGCGGAGCAAAGCCCCGCAGCAGCAGCGACGCCGAGTTGTCGCTCGCCAAGAGATCACGCGCCGGATCAACCGCCAGCGACACCGTCGCCAGCTGCCGGCCCTGCGGCCGACACGCAAACGTCAGCGCCAGCTCCCCCGGTGCCTCGCCCCCGCCCGGCACCGTCACCGTCCGCGTCTCCACCACCTGCCCGCTCACCGCCAGCGACACCGGCACCACCCGCGGCTCGCGCGCCGCGTTCTGCAGCCGCACAAACACCTCGACCGCTTCCAGATCGCTCTCGATCCGCCGCGCCGCCAGCGACACAATGCCGAGATTCTCCTTCACCGCCGAAGGCGCCGATCCCACCCGCACCAGCCGCATCGCGGCACCGCTCGCCTCGGCCCCGTCTCCGTCCGCCTCAAACACCCCATCGCTGAACAGCACCACCTCCACGCCCGGACCCGACTCGCTCTCCCCCAGCGACGACACCAACGCCCGCACAACCTCCGCCGCCGCTCCAAAGTTCCCCGGCTGATCCGTCGGCGAGATCTCCCGCACCGCCCGGACCGCCTGCGCCGCATCCGGCGAAAACTCGCGGACCAACTGCGCCGCACTCCCGAACGACACCACCGCGACCGATGCCGACGACGCCGCCGCCTGCCGGATCGCCGCCGCCGCCCGGTCCTTCGCCTCCTCCAGCCGCGTCACCCGCCCCTCATCACGCACACCGTCTCGCGCGCTCATGCTCGCCGAGCGATCGATCACCACGACCAGCCGCCCCGCCGATCCCGCCGCGCCCGGGATCGCCGGCCGCCCGACCGCCGCGATCAGCGCCGCCGCGATCAGCACATGCAGCAGCAACAGCCAGCTCGCCCGCGGCCGCGCCAGCGGCACGTTTACCTGCAGGTCGCTCCCGAACTTCTCCCACAGCAGAATGCTGCTCACCCGCAGCGGTCGCCGCCGCAGCTTCAGCAAATACATCGCGACCAGCAGCGGCAGAACCACCGCAGCAGCCAGAAGCGCGGAAGTGGGGGAGAGAAACGTCACACCAGAGCGTATGAAAGCAGCCGCCCGATGGTTCGGATGCCGCGACGCATCCGCTCACGGTCGCGCCACGCCTCAACGCCGCACGACGCCGCCAAATCGGTCGGCACAACCCGCACCCGCCAGGCCCGGACACCAGCGGTCAGTTGTCGGTCGGCGCGTTCTCGCGGCTCTGTTCATGCATCGCGGCCAACGCCCGCCGCAGCGGCCCCGGCTCGGCAGGCGCCGGTGCCTCGGCCACCGCAACCGTCTCCACCGCGGGTTCCGACTTGGCTTCGGTCTTCGGCTCCGGCCTGACTTCCGGCCGCACCTCCGCCTTCGCCTCGACCTTCGCCGAGGCATCGACCTTCACGCTGCCGTCCTTGCCGACCTGATCGAACTTGACGCGGACGCGTGTGGAGACGCCGCGCTCCTGCATCGTGACGCCGAACAGCGTGTCCGCCGCCTGCATCGTCCGCTTGTTGTGCGTGATGACGATGAAGTGCGACAGATCGGTGAACTGCCGCACCACGCCCGCGAAGCGCTGCACGTTGCTCTCGTCGAGCGCCGCGTCCACTTCGTCCAGAATGCAGAAGCAGCTGGGCTTGCTGCGGAAGATGCTCATCAAGAGCGCGACGGCGGTCAGCGTCTTCTCGCCGCCCGAAAGCTGGCTGATGCTCCGCGGCTCCTTGCCCGGCGGCTTCGCGACCACCTCGATGCCGCTCTCCAGAACATCGATCTCGTCGGTCTCGACCTTGATGACGCTGCCGTCGGCCTGCTCCACCTCACGCACCAGCGGCATGAGCCGCACCTCGGCCTTGCCGCCGCCGAAGAGCTTGCGGAACATGCCCTCGCCGCCGCCGAACTGCTCCTGGATGCGGGTGAACACCCCGGCGAACCGCTCCTTGCTGACGTTGTTGAGCTTCTCGATGAGCTCGATGAGCGTGCCGCGGGCCTGATCGAGGTCCGCCACCTGCTTCACCAGATTCTCGTTCGCCGCTTCCAGCGTGCCTTCTTCTTCCAGCGCATCAAGGTTCACGTTGCCCAGCGCCTTGATCTGGTCGCGGAGCTCGTCGATCGCCTTGGCGGCGGCCGCCAGATCCACGCGGTTCACCTCGCCCGCCTCCACCCGGCGGCGATGCTCGCCGTAGCTGCCCGCCAGGTCGAGCTTCAATTCCTCCAGCGTCCGCTCCTCGATCGTCTCACGCTTCACCTCGATCTCGCGCCGGCTGACCTCAAGGGCATGCCAGTCGCGCTCGAGGTTCATCGCCTGCTCGCGGGCCGCGTTGAGCTGATCGCTGATCGCGACCAGCGCCTCGCCGGCGTCCGCGAATTCCTTCGACGCCAGATCCGCCTTCGCCGTCACCTCCGCAAGCTGCACCGTCGCCGCCGCGATCTGCGTCTCGCACGCCGCGATCTGCTCCTGGAACTCGCCGATCTTGCTCTGGCCGCTGTCCAGGTGCTGCTGGAACTCACGCCGCGAGCGCTCCAGTTCGTCACGCTGCAGCTCCAGCCGCGAAAGCTCCCGCCGCGCAGCGCTCGCCTGCGCGCTGAACCGCTCGACCTCGACCCGCGCCTGCGTGTACCGCTCCTGGATCGCCTCGACCTTGGCCCGCGCCTCGCTCGCCTTGGCCTCCGCCTCGCGAACCGCAACCCCCTGATCCTCCAGCAGCGAAGCCAGGCTCGCCGCCTTGGTCCGCAGCTCGCCCGACTCGCGCGTCAGCCGCTCGCGCCGCTGCACCAGCGCCTCGTGCTGCTGCGTCGCGTCCGCCAGGTCCCGCGCCAGCCGCTCCAGATCCGCCGAGAACCGATCCAGCGACGACTGCTTGCTGATCGCCTCGCGCTGCGCTTCCTGCAGCTGCTTGCGCAGCTCGCCGCACCGCTCGCTCACCTGCGCCGCCGCTTGGCTCACCGTCGCCAATTCGCTCTTGGCCGCGTCCAGCAGCGCCCGCGTCTGCGTCGCCTGATCGTCCAGCCGCGCCAGTTCCTCGCGCCGCTCCAGAACGCCCACGCCCGACGCCCCATCCGCGCCCAGCGGCCCCGCCACCACGCGACCGTCGTTCTCCAGCACCGTCCCGCCGCGGGTCACGAACCGCGCTGTCAGCGGCACCACGCCGCTCGCCTTCAGCATGATCGCGTTGTCCAGCGACTCCACCAGATACGTCTCGCCCAACAGCGACTGGATCGCCGCCGTCAGCGCCTCGCTCCGCCCGCGCACCAGGCTCCCCAGCCGCACCACCCGCGTCGCCAGCGTCGGGTCCAGCTCCCGGATGCTCCCCGGAAACTCCGCCCCGCCTCGACCGACCGTATCCAGCGGCAGGAACGTCACCCGTCCTTCAAGCGCCGCGATCTCGTCCGCCGACGGCAGCGCCAACGCCGTTTCCACCACCAGCGCCTGCAGGCTCGACCCCAGCGACGCCTCCACCGCGTGCATCACCGACGCTTCCGCGTCGATCAGGTCCGCCAGCGCGCCCACCACGCCCCCGAAGCGACCCTCCGACCGCGCCTGCAGCACCGAGCGCACCGCGTCCGCGTAGCCCACGTGCTTCTCGCTCATCTCCCGCAGCGTCGCCCGCCGGCTCTCCACCCGCGCAATGTCCTGCTGCAGCTCCGACACTCGCTTGGTCAGCGTCTCGCGCCCGCCGCTCAGGCCCTCGAGCTCCCCGCTCGCCGCCGCCAGGTCCGTCTCGAGCTGCTTCAGCCGCTCGGTCTGCGCCGTGATCGCGCTCGCCGCCGCCGCCCGGTTTTCCTCCAGCGTCGCCCGCGTCGATTCAATCTGCGCCCGGCGCAGCTCCACACCCGCGATCTGCTCGTGCAGGTTCGCCGCCTGACGGTCCTCCGCGTCGGCCGACGCGATCAACCCCGCCCGCTCCCGATCGATCTCCTGCATCGCCCGCCGCTTCTGCGCCGCCTGCGATTCCAGATCCTGCACATCGCCGCTCAGCGCCGACCGCTCCGCCGCCAGCGCCTGCATCGAGCGTTCCATCTCATCGCGCTTCTCGGAATGCTCCGCGAGCGCATCGCTCGTCTCCGCCAACGCCCCGCTCAGCCGCGTCAGCTCCGTGTCGATCGACGCCAGCCGCGTCTTGTCGTTCTCCAGCCGCGTGAGCAGATCATCCAGCGCCCGCTGCGTCATCTCCCGCCGCTGGCTCGCCTGCGACGCGCTGAACGCGACGTTCAGCCGCTCCTGATCCAGCGCGCGGCTCGCCACCTGCTTCGCGTTGCGATCCTCATCGCACGCCGCCCGCGACGCCTCGAACTGCGCCAGCGCCGCGTTCGCCTCGGCCCGCCGCGTCTCGAGATCCGTCTGCCGGCTCGTCAGGCCCTCCAGCCGCTGCCGCAGGTCGTCGTACTGCTCAAACGCCAGCGCCGTCCGCCACGACTTCAGGTCCGCATCCAGCGACTGGAACTTCCGCGCCTTCGCCGCCTGCCCCTTCACCAGCCGCAGCCGCCGCTCCGTGCTCTCAAGCTGCTGCCGCGTCGTCAGCAGATTCTGCTCCGTCTTCTCCAGCTTCCGCGTCGCCTCGATCCGGCGCTGCTTGTACTTCGCAATCCCCGCCGCCTCCTCAAAGATCGCGCGGCGTTCCTGCGGGCTCGCCAGCAGCATCCGATCGACCTTGCCCTGCTCGATGATCGAGTACGCATCCGCGCCGATGCCCGTGTCCAGGAACAACTCCCGGATATCCCGCAACCGCGCCTTGCGCCCATTGATCAGGTACGCGCTCTCGCCGTCGCGGTACAGCCGCCGCTCCACCTCCACGATGTCGCTGTCGATCGGCAGCCCGCGCTTGCCCTTCTGCGACACATCAACGATCGACCCCTCGCTCTCTGCTAGAGCTTCTTCTTCCACGAGCTTCAGCGCGGCAGCCGCCACCAGCGCCTGATCCGCCTCCGCCGTCCCCACCTCGGCCTCGTTCCCAGCCTTCGCCTCGTTCCCTGCTCCACTGCCCCCGTGCTCCCCTGCTCCACTTCGCAACGGATTCTCAAACGTCAGCGTCACGCTCGCCATCCCCGCCGGCTTGCGCCCCGCGCTGCCCGCGAAGATCACGTCCAGCATCTCCTGCCCGCGCAGGCTCTTGCTGCTCCGCTCGCCCAGCACCCACTTGATCGCGTCCACGACGTTGCTCTTGCCGCACCCGTTGGGCCCGACAATCCCCGTCACCTGCTCGTCGAAATGAAACTCGGTGGGGTCCGCGAAGGACTTGAAGCCGTGGAGCGTGAGTTTGACCAGACGCATGTAGTGGCAACCTCCTGTCGCGGGCGGCACGGGATCGCATCGACGCGACCTCCGTCTCCGCGGCTCATTCCATGAGCCCGCACGAGAGCGCAGTCCGCTCCCGCACCGAACGCGGATGATACCACGCCGTCGGCCTTTTCACAGGATTTTCACCGCTTTTCGCCCGGCCGTCCCCCGCCCACACCCCACCCCCTCCCGCGTCCCCACCCCGCAGCCGTCACCAAGCGGCCCCCCGTGCCGCGGCATCACTTCTTCTTCACCTCGCGCGGAATCGGCACCACGATCGGCTTCAGGCCGGCGTCGCCCTGCGGCTTGACCGGTGCGGCCGCCGGAGACTCGAGCACCACCACCTCGGGGCGGTCGGTTGTCGTCTCCGGACGCTCGCGCCGCGCGCCCGTCGTCAGGGAGCTCAACGCCGCCATCAGCCGGTCACGCTCGGTGGCGAAGTCCGCGTTCATGCCCCCGGCGCGATGGATCGCGTACAACGCGCCAACCACCTCGCTGTAGCTCAGACCAAGCCCCGGGCGCGGATCCTCGGGCGTCGGCTTGTGGGAGAAAAACTCGATGAGCTTCACCAGATCCGCATCGACTTCCTGCTTGGTGACCGCCCCGGACTTCCAATCCCGGTACATCAGCCGGATCGGGGAGCTCTCGGTTTCCGCGTCGATGAGCAGCCGGTCGTCCCACGCCGAGACCAGCAGCGGCTTGCGCAGCCTCGGCTCATCGCCGAAGACGACCAGCCGGGGCGTGCCCTGCTGGGTGACGTAGACCAGCGGCTCGCCCCCCTCCACACGGTCCAGGAAGAACTCGCCGTCCAGCCTCTTGCGGCTGACCCCCTGCAGCGAACCCGCCGGAATGTCCGACTCCGCGAGCACCTGCAGCGCCGAAGGGCTCAGCCGGATCGCATTCGGATCGGGGTTGGTGTACTGCTCGCGGATGAGCCGGTTCAGCCGGGCCCGCTCCGCACGCTGCGCGAGGGCCTCGTACGCCCCGATCCGGATCAGCAGCTGCGGCTGCTTCAGAAACTCGCGCAGACCGATATCCACCGTCGGGCCCGCATTGATCTCGCCGAGCAACGCAATCGCATCCAGCCGCTCGGCACCGCGCGCGATCGTCACCACCCGGTTCAGCGGCTCGGCCGCCAGCGGGTCGCCCAGCCGGGCGCCGGCCCGCAGCGCCGCCATACGCGGAGCGATCTCGTTGTATTCGTAGAGCTCACGGAGGATCGGCAGCGTCTGCTCGCCCAACGCCTCCATGCACAGCGAAAGCTCGCTCGCCAGATACGGCTCCGCCTTCGCCGCCTCGACATACCGCTGCGCATACCGCTCCAGCGGGCCGTCGATCTGCACGTACTGCACCAGTTCCAGGAACCGCACCGGATCGCTCCGATACTCCTCCGGGATGGACAGTTCCACCGACTGGCCGCTCCGACCCCGCGCCACCGGAGCGCGGTCCGGAGTCTCCTCCGGGAAACGCGAATTGATCGCGCTCGCGATCGCCTTCGCCCGCGCGTGGAAGTTGTTGTCCAGCACGAATTCCAGGGGCAGTGGTTCCACCATCACCCCGCCCGCGAGCACGCGGCCCGCGATCGCGGTCACGCCCAGCCCCTCCCGGCCCGGATCGGAGAACGGATTAATGAAGATCGGCCCGCTCGCCCGCGCGATCACCTTGGCCTTCGGACCCCCCGCCGGCCGCACCTGCCCGAGCTGCAGGTCCGTGGACCACAGCCGTCCACCCTCCAGGCTGCTGGCGTTCAGCGCCTTGACGTACACATCGAACCGATACCCCTTCGGCGCCGCCGGCGCGATCCCCGCCTGCACCAGCACCACCGCGACGTTCTTG
>ERZ1066128.624-NODE-624-length-13288-cov-9.989874_pt1 | contig 13288 bp, 14 predicted proteins | sample MGYA00382775_ERZ1066128 | MGnify/ENA primary metagenome ERZ1066128 (study PRJEB33369, sample SAMEA5778358) | biofilm metagenome | biome: Industrial cooling water; feature: Water cooling tower basin; material: Biofilm | place: United Arab Emirates | collected...
CCGGCAACACGTGGATCATGTGGACGTTCGAGCCGAAGATGGCGGCAAACTCGGTGATGATATCCAGTTCTTTGCTGACGTTCTTCAGGTCAGAGGCGTACACGAGGTTTTTCAAACCCGTAAACTGCGCCAGTTCGGGTATGGCCAGCACAGGAGCCTTGCACACATCGATGACCGAAACGGTAGTGCCGCCCAGGCGAATCTTCTTGAACGTGGAGGCACCGCGCGAACCCATCACCACCATGTTGACTTTATTCTTCTCCACGTAGCGCCTGACCGCATCGGCTACGGTGTAGGTGCGAATGGCCTTGAACCGAATGGTGTACTTGCCTTTGATTTCACGTTTTACCTTCTCGATTAACTTCTCTCCTTCTTCCTGCGAAAGCTGCAGCAAACTCTTCTCGATGGTCTTCATCTTGAGGTTGGCTTTGGGAATACCCTCGAGGCGCACCACGTTCATCACGGTGAAATCAGCCTCCAGCGGGCCGGCCAGCCGAACGGCATATTCCACGGCCAATGCCGAAAGTGGTGAAAAATCAGTCAGGAGCAGGAGTTTAGGAGGTGTCATGGCGTAAAATACAAGCCTCAAAATTACGCAATCGGGCTTTGCTTTTGAACCGTACCCCCTATTTTTGATTTCTCAAAACAACGTTATGCGAATTCTGCTTCTGGCCCTACTCTGTATTGGTTTTTCCGCCACCGCCCAAATCCGTGAAGAGGCGTTGCGCCAGCACATCAAGATACTGGCCAATGACTCCCTGATGGGTCGTGGCACGGGCACCTCAGGCGAAAAGATGGCCGCGGCCTATATCGAAAGTCAGTTCCGAGGTATGAAGATGAAGCCGGGCGGGGAGAACAATACGTTCTACCAGTCGTTCACCTACCGGGCCGGGGCGCACGGCACAGGCCGCGAGGGCACGGCCCGCAATATCATTGCGCGCATCGACAACGGAGCGCCCCGCACCATCATTATTGGCGCCCACTACGACCATCTCGGGCTTGGCCACGATGGCAACTCCCTCGATGCCAACGCAGCCGACAAAATCCACAACGGTGCCGATGACAATGCCAGCGGTGTTGCCGGTGTCATCGAGCTGGCGCGCTACTTTCGGATGAACCCGGTGCGCGAGAAAAACAACTTCATCTTCATCTGCTTCAGTGGCGAAGAACTCGGCCTCTACGGCAGCAAGTATTTCACCGAGCACCCCACCATCAACGCGGGCGAAATCAACTACATGATCAACATGGATATGATCGGCCGCCTCGATCCCGCGAAAGGCCTGGCCGTAAGTGGCAGCGGCACGAGCCCCGAGTGGGAGCCGCTGCTGAAATCACTATCAACACCCACCGTGCCGATCAAGACCGATTCGTCCGGCATGGGTCCCTCCGATCACGCCTCCTTTTACCTGAAAAATATTCCGGTGCTGCATTTCTTCACGGGCTCGCACAGCGACTACCACAAACCCAGCGATGATGCCGACAAAATCAACTATGCCGGTGAAAAGGCAGTACTCGAAGTGATCATTCAGGTGATCGAGAAACTGAATAACTCACCCAAGCTGGCGTTCTTACCTACCAAAAACAAATCGATGGGCCGCAGCGCCTTCAAAGTAACGATGGGCATTATGCCCAGCTATACCTCCAACGATGTGGGCGTACTGGTCGATGGTGTCTCGGAAGGCAAGCCTGCGCAAAAGGCGGGCGTGCAAACGGGTGACATCATCACCCAACTGGGTGACTTCGTCATCAAGGATGTGCAAACCTACATGGAGGCGTTGGGCAAATTTGAAAAGGGACAAACCGTGCCCCTGAAAGTGAAACGCAAGGGCGAGGAAGTTGCGCTGAGCGTGACGTTCTGATCATGAACCCGTTCGTTGCTGCGGTAGTCCAGGCCAGCCCCGTTTTTTTCGACAAGGAAAAAACGCTGGAGAAAATGGGCGACCTCATTCGCCAGGCCGCACGTGAGCGGGCCCAACTGATCCTCTTCCCGGAAGTTTTTATACCCGGCTACCCGCGGGGTTTGATATTCGGCACCACCGTGGGCGGCCGCACGCCTGAGGGCCGCGAGTTGTTTTTGCGCTATTGGCAAAACAGCATGGAAGTGCCCGGCCCCGAAACGCAGCAACTGGCCGCGTGGGCCAAAGAGGCCGGTGCCTGGGTGGTAACGGGCGTTACCGAGCGCGACCAGGTGAGCGATACGTTGTATTGTACGCTGCTCTACTTCTCGCCAGACGGACAGTTGGCGCGCAAACACCGAAAGCTGAAACCCACCGCAGCCGAGCGCATTGTGTGGGGCGAGGGCGATGGGCGTGACCTGCACGTAGTGGATACACCCTTCGGTAAACTGGGCGGACTCATCTGTTGGGAAAACTACATGCCGCTGGCCCGCATGGCGTTGTATCAGCAAGGCATTGATGTTTACGTAGCCCCTACGGCCGACTGCCGGGATAGCTGGCAGGCGACACTTACGCACATTGCGTGCGAAGGGCGCTGCTTTGTGCTGGGTTGCAATCAGTACCTCACGCGCGAGCACTATCCGGCCGACTTGCAGCACCTGCTTCAGAAAGATCATCCTTCCCTACCGAGCACAGGCGCCAGCGTGATCATCGGGCCGCTGGGCAAAACCCTGGCCGGGCCGTTAGTGGGTAAGGAAGGTATACTTACGGCCGAGCTTGACCCGCGCGACATCATCAAAGCCAAAATGGATTTTGATGTGATCGGCCACTACGCGCGGAATGATGTGTTCGGGTTTGAGTGGAAAAAAACTCATTAAGTCAAGAAGCTGTATTACCGTTTGCGGTGAATCCCGTGAGGCAAACTCTGCCCGTTGAGCCGCGGTAGAAACGTGCGTATATTTAGAGATTGAATATGCCATAAATCGCATATACCGAAACGTTAGACGTCATTTTTTTATTAAAGAACAGACCATTGACAAAAAATAAAATTAGTAACGCGGACAAGGACGTTGAATTAGCCAAGTATCGGGACTTAGTTACTGCGACACTTGACTACCACATTGACAATAAAGAGTTTCAAATCAAAACGGAAGACTTTAATTCGGATTCTCACTATAAAAAGCTAAAGGAACAAACGACAGAGCATTTTCAAAAGGGACGACTGACCAAGCTAAAACAATTGTTCCGGGACTTGACTGAGACTCAGCGAGAAACAGGGGACTTTAAATTCAATAACTATTTAAGAACCAAGACCGGACAGGACATTGACATTTTCCAAGATTACTATGACCGTGTTGACAAAATAATTGCAAAAGGAAAAATCACGACTGACAATCAATTCTATGATGTTAACTCGATGATCGACCAATTATCTCATGCAGTGCCAGTCGACAATGAGCGACTGACTGGACTGAATAACCTATTGGCGGACTACGAACAACGAAAAGCAAAACGTAAGAGCAAGAATTAAAGACGGTGTAAAAAAAACGAACGCCCAACACCGTGCATATTCAATTTGGCGGATTTGGTGTCCTCACTAAGTTTCGGTTTCAATATTTAAATTTGTCACGTGGGACAGATTTCAACTTGGTCGCGCTTGTCGGCCTCACGGCCTTAACAAGCGCTCCTAACCCGCCAAACTGAAATATGCACCAACATTCGCGGACAAATTAGATTACAAAATAAAACAGACACCCATTTCCCAATAAAGATTTAGCGAGAGGGCAAGTACTCAACTCAAAACACAATTGACGACAAAAACATGCTGACAGAAGTCAACCCAAAGTTACCCATGCGAGATAAAGCCGTAACGAAAGACTATTACGTAAACAAATTAGGGTTTCAGCTATTTGGCGACCACGAATTTGATGGCTACTTAATGGTTTTCAAGGACAACATTCAACTTCACTTTTTTGAATTCAAAGACCTGGACCCCAAAGAAAACTACGGGCAAGTATATATCCGCACAAACAAAATTGATGAATTGTACCAAACACTCTTGACCAACAAAATCGCAATTCATCCAAATGGACATCTAGAAACAAAACCGTGGGGACAAAGAGAGTTCGCGTTACTTGACCCGGACAACAACTTGTTGACTTTTGGAGAGAGTATAAAGTGACAACAACAATTTATCATGCCGCCCGGTCTCCCGACCTGACGAGAACAACACAACCCCTACCAGTTGAGCCGGGGCATAAACATTATATATGCCTTGAGTAGCATAAACCTAACCGTTGCACGCAATCGGGTAAACTTTGTAAAAAACTTAAAAACTCTCGAAATTCTGTTACTGACAAAAAATGTTAAGCGCATCTGACCCCGAATACATTGAGACAAAAATGATTAAGAAAGGTCTCAAACAAATGAATCATCATTTTACACACCTTGCTGAATGGATTTTTGACAGTTATCAAGTCAAGCCATTAAACATTTACTACGATATTATGAGGCACAATAAACAGCCTCGACTTCAAGTAATATTTGAATTTTATCGTGATATAGAGGATTTTAAATCAGACAATGGATTATTTCCTAACCCTTCTAGACAAAATGAACTAAAAGAAGCTTTTGAGACTTTTTGCAAAGACAAGGGAAAATACACTTTTGAAAACTTGTATGTAATTTTTGGCGCATTCGAACCAATAGCCAAGGAGGAAGCGAATGGAAAGATTCCCAACCAAAGATTAGAAAACCTAAAGTCAGACCTTAACAATCATGAGTTGTGGGAGATTAAAAAAACTTTTTCAACTGGGATATTCTTTTTTTATACTAACGAACAATTGACAAGATGTGAGAAAGAAGGAGAAAAGAGAAAATTAGAAATCCAATATTTCAATATTTTAAAAGAGTATGACGAATTCAATTATTTGGACGAAGTAAATTTTTCAATCAAGCTAGATAGCAAGGAGAATTTTGACAAAAACTATAAAAGTAATTGGTTTTACTATTCGAAGGACAACTAAGTGACCTAGCAAAGGAAGAGAAAACCCAACTGCCGGCAACAACATGTTTGCGCTATGACCGTGCGACAGTCTAGATTTTGATATACTAACAGGTCTGCCGACCTGACGACAATAAATAGAAACCGCTACCCGTTGAGCCGCGGTAGAAACGCGCATATACAACCCCGCCACCAAAGCAAGTTAAAGGCCCAATCCAAAACACCAGAGGAAGAACACTACCAATGTAGTGGTATCGCAACAAGTCGTTAAATTAATGATGCACCTGGGATTCTATGTCCGTTCACTTTAAAGACATTTGTCTTTCGCCCCAGGCGCGCATTTGCTTAATCACCGGAATCAACTCCTTGCCGGTAGACGTCAGTGCGTACTCCACTCGTGGCGGCACCTCCAGATAGACTTTTCGTGTAATCAGCTCGTCACTTTCCAGCTCTTTTAGGGTCTGCGTAAGCATTTTGGGTGTTATCCCCACCACGGCTCTTTTCAACTCGCCATAACGTAAAAGACCATCTTTTAAGACCCACAAAATTCTTCCTTTGTACTTCCCTCCAATTCGCTGAAAGGCGTAATCCACTGCGCAATAGGCTTTACTCGATTTCTTTTTCATCTTCTGGAAATTTTTAACGTGTTGACTATCAACAATAGTATAGTTCTGGTATGTAGGGCACATTCTTGTACGTACTTGTTACAAAGATATTATGTATTTCAATTTACAAGCACGTTAAACGCTGGAGATTCTGTAACGCGATCACCCATTTCCGAATCAAAGCGACAACAAAACGAAGCCATTATGAATGCATTATTCAAAAGAGTCCTGTACTTTCCAATTACTCAAATTATCATAGGCATTGTCGTTCCTTTTTCGCTATTCGTAGCCATTCAAAACTTTGTATTAAAGCCATTGTTTTATAGCATCATTCAAGATAAAAGTATTGCCAACCCCATCATTCATTGCATTTCCTTCATCGCTTTGCTAGCTGCTTATTACTGTTTGTTTCGTTTCTATGATAAACGAAAAATAACAGAACTATCCCTACATCATTTACCTAAAGAAATGCTTGGGGGACTTTTCATTGGCTTTTTTTCGATTTCATTATCGATCTTCATTTTATACTTGTTGGGGTATTATCAAGCGATGAGTATTACAACCGCTCACTACCCGGTTCAGTTTTTCACCGTATTAGTGTTTGCGGCCATCGTTGAAGACCTGTTTCATAGAGGGTTAATCGTTCGTATCTGTGAAAATTGGTTAGGTACTCATCCAACCCTTGTCATTGCCATGTTCGTAGAATTACAACTACACATTTATAACCCCAACACCAACTTTTTCAGTCTCATTTTATACTTGCTTTGGGGGTTTACGGGGGCAATGATGTTCATCTATACGAAAAGAATTTGGCTACCCTTTTTCTTCCATTTAGGTTGGAACTTTTCTCAGCCGTTTTATGGCTCAAATCTCTCCGGGCTGAATGATATGGGCAGTATCATTCAATCCACATTCACCGGCCCTGAACTATTGACAGGGGGTGTCTTTGGCATTGAAAACTCCGTTATTACGCTATCTCTTTTGTTATCTATCGGAATAGCATTTTATTATCTTGCAAAAAGAGAAGGTAAAATTGTGAAAAGTAAGCTCCTTAAAAGATGAACGTAAAAGATGCGTTTTTAAGTGTAAAACAATATTTCTCACCAAAGATTATAGGCGAAGTAAATGATCATTATATCAAACTGGCAAAAATTAAAGGGCAAGAAATACCCTGGCATAATCATGAGAATGAAGATGAGTTATTCTATATCGTTGACGGGCAACTGTTGATGGAAATCGAGAATCAAGAGGAATTTACGATGAAAAAGGGCGATCTTTTTGTTGTGAAGAAAGGAACCAACCACCGGGTTTCCTCAACAGCGGAATGCCTGATTATGCTGATTGAACCGAAAACGACCGAACATACCGGCAAGGTGAAATCCGCTATCAGTAAATCAATTGAAGAGCAATTCTAACGAGGACAACAGACACCTATATTCGTTGCACTTGCGGTGGAAACTTGCATATATTCGAACATTGACACATGCCCTAACTACCACATAACGAAACATTGGCGGCATTTTTTTTGAGAAATTAGAACACGGCACGAATGACAGCAATGAACAAAATATTCTTGTGGGGAGTACTTCTTTTCATTGCAGTTGGAATAACCTCTTATGTGTACGACAAAAATGTTTGTGACCCAAGATGGGCTGTAATCGAAAAGAAGTTGACCTATATAAAGTCTGAGAACTCTATAATAAAAATTAAACTTTATAAGGAAAACGATGAGTTTCAAACAAACCTGGTGGGTGACACCATTTTAATAACCAACCGCGCTGAAATAGAGGTAATAAGGGACTTAATCAACAAGCGGAGAACGGGTAGTTGGAATAGACCTACAACCAAATGGAATGTTAAAATGAGACTATACCTTTCAAACAGCGAAACATTTGACATAGAGGTTTCAAAAATAAGTAACGACAAAGAAAGCAAAATGACACACATATATTTTGGTTCAGGCCATTGTAGTGATAATCTACCAGAAACCTCATTATTACTTGGTGATTATTTAGAGACTTCAACCCAATTTACCGGACAGTTGTTTTAAAACTGCGGCCAACAAAATGTTTATCCAATGGTCCCCGTGACGTGTTCATTTAAAGTTTTATCTTCGTCATGACGTTTGGTTGCGGTGGACAGATAAAATTTCAAAAACCAGCCACTGCCAATCGCCCAACATTCGGTGTAATCAGTTTTTTTCAAATGAGCAGTTTAATAATTGACATAACCAAGCCAAAAAAAGAGTTTAACGAATTTCTTGAACTAATCGACAACAATAGAATTATTTTTTCTGGCGCATTCGGAATAGGTAAAACCTATTTCCTAAAAAAGTACTTTGAAAATCACGATAAGAACCTAGCTCTTCATCTGTATCCTACTAACTATTCGGTTTCTAACAATCAAGATATATTCGAATTAGTAAAGTACGATATCCTATATGAGCTCCTAAAAAACAAACCCCAGCTCGAAAAACTTCAATTGTCCTTCATGGACAAACTAACATTCTTAGACATTAAAGACACCACTCGAATACTAACTCCATTTATTGAGTTGATTCCAAAACTTGGTAAAAGCATTTCAATAGTAATAGAGCCTATCGTGAAGTTAAGCGAGACAGTTAATGAGAAAACTAAAGGATTAAAATTAGATGAGGGAAAGCTTCTTAAAGAATTCGCTCAAAGAATTGAGGAGACACCAGGAAATATTTATGGGAATGACTTTTATACACAACTTATTGTTAAGTTGATAGATAGACTCAGGCAGGACACTGGGAAAGAAATTCTGCTAATAGTTGATGATTTGGACAGAATCGATCCTGAACATATTTTCAGATTACTAAACATTTTTGCGGCTCACCTTGATTTTGATAAACAAGAAGAAAACAAATTTGGCCTCAGCAGGGTAATCTTCTGCTGTGATATCGAAAACATACGAACAATTTATTCCAGTAAATACGGTAGTGGAGTAGACTTTAACGGATATATAGATAAGTTCTACAGCCGTGAAATATTTCAGTTTGACAATACTTCCATTGTTGTTAAGGCAATAGAAAGCATTCTTAGCTCAATTCATGTTGCAGATAAGCAAAAGTATTTGAACTACATTAGCTCGAGCGAGAACTACTACTTCGGAATTTTAGTAATTCTTGTTTCCTCTTTTGTAAAATCCAAAACAATCAATTTACGAACGTTAATACGATTGGTAGAAATCAACTATACAATCCCAATGTATTATGTGACTTTGGGATCAAAACGGATTAAGAATTCGCAGTTAGTTATCTTTATTTTAATTGAGTTTTTAGCAAAATTGTATGGCACCAAATCAAATGTAATAAGTGCTATTAACAAGACAACATTCATCACCGACCCCAGTAACGAGTTAAATGTTAATAGTGGACAAATTAAGAGACTCATTGCTGACCTTGTAGTTATTGCGGACTTTAGAGGACATAGCTTTAAGATTGAATCGACCCACGAAATGAGTTTTAATGATTATACTATACATTATGAAGTCAAAATATCTAGAAATGGAATTGACCCTGTGTTTTACGGAGAACTAAAAGATATAATCTATCAGCCGACAAAAACTTCCGTGGAATTTATTGACTATAAAGATCTACTCTTGACAGTTGTGGACATCTATTACAGAATGGGTAGAGAATAAATTTGACTACCCACCAACAGCATGTTTTCGCAATGGTCCGGTACCGCCTAAGCTATGATAAACGCCATGGTGTGTTATGCTCCACTCCCATCACCCAACTTCCCCCCGGTATTCCACCATGCTCTTCGCCATCTTCGGGAAAATAAACCCGTGGAACGGCAGCACGGCATACCAATACAAACGGCCCCACAACCCTAACGGCCGGAACGTAGCGGTTTGGTACAGCTTGTGAACGCCCTGTTCTTCGCGCACGCGAAACTCCAGCCACGCCTCGCCCGGCAGTTTCATCTCCGCCAACAGCAACAACCGCCCGTTGCGCTTATCGGCCACCAGCACGCGCCAGAAATCCAGCGCATCGCCCGGTTTCAGATCGGTGGCGCTGCGCCTGCCCCTGCGCAACCCCACGCCTCCCACTAGTTTATCCAACAGCCCACGCACCCGCCACATCCAATTACCATAATACCAGCCCCGCTCACCGCCAATCATCCAGATATTGTCTTTTACTTCCGCCACCGCACGGGTAAACGCCACGATCCGCTTATCGGTAAACACCCCGTGCGTGGGCACTTCCACACGGTCTAAAAAACCTTTGTCCAGCGTGGCCAGCGAAATGGCATCCTTCCAACTGGAAACCACATCGCGCTGTTCAATTTTGGCAAACGCCAATTGCAATGCTTCCTGGTAACTGAACAATTGAATGGGCACCAATTCCTGAATACGATTGTCGCGGCACACCACTTCATTTTTCATGCTGCTCACCAAACTGCGGGCCAACGAAAACGAGGTAGACGTAACCAACACCAGCCAGAGTGACGATAATTTGGGCGTAAGCACGGGCACGGTGATGATCCATCGTTTCAATCCGCGCACGCGGGCATACCCCAGCAGCATGTCGCGATAGGTCAAGATGTCGGTTCCCCCAATATCAAAAACCTGGTTAAATGCCCCGGGCTTAAGCATGACCCCTTGCAGGTATTCGAGCACGTTGCGGATGCCAATCGGCTGGCAACGCGTTTTCAGCCACTTCGGTGCCACCATCACCGGCAGCTTCTCCACCAGATCGCGAATGATTTCAAACGAGGCACTGCCCGAACCGATGATGATGGCGGCCCGCAACACGGTGGTGGGCACGCGGCCCGCCCGTAAAATATCTTCAACCTGCTGCCGCGACAGCAAATGATCGCTTAAATCCAGGTCGTTCACAATGCCGCTGAGGTAAATCACCTGCCGGGCTGTTGTGCCATCGAGGTAGTGGCAAAAGTTCCGAGCGGATTGCGCTTCGAGTTCCGTAAAGTTCGGGTAAGACGAACTCATCGAATGCACGAGGTAGAAGGCCACGTCAATATCGCGCGGCACGTTTTGCAACGAGGCGGCATCCGTAAGGTCGCCCTCCACCACGCGGATGTGCCGGAGATCATCTTCCGTAAAATCCTGCCAGTCAAACCGTCTGCGGTCGCGCACCAGGCAAATCACTTCGTGCCCCGAGCGAATCAGTTCGGGAAGCAGTCTGCGGCCAATGTAGCCGGTAGAACCGGTCAGCAATACTCTCATACCGTGGTCAAGTTCAGGTTTTTTTCGCACGACTTCCAAAACGCAGTGAACGAATTACCCAAGCGTGCCTCGGGAAACATCCACACGGGTTCATCTTTCACACCGGGATAATGGCCAAAGGCCGGATGCGCTTTGGAGAAAATCCCCGGAAACCTTTCCAGATCGGGAATGTCGGCCACTTCTGCCGTCATCACCTGAATACCCGGAACGCACTTCGCGAGTGCAAGCACAAAATCCATCACGCGGCCGCTCACCGGGAAACGCTGGAAGTGAGAGGGCTCCAGCAGCAACACCCGGTTGGCGTCCATGTCCTTCCGCCACAACGGATCAAGGGTATAGCTGTTGTACAGCAACAGCGGCTTGGCCGGATCAAGCCGGGCCGAGCTGGCCAGTAGTGCGGCCGTCAACTCCGGCTGGCCGGTAGCCTTGAGTTGATCGGGCACAGGCATGTGCGGCAACACTTCGTAGGGACAATCCAGAAACGTACCGTGTTGAGAAGTTCGCGAATATTGATTGATGTTATCCTGGTTGCAGTAATACTTTTTTGCCGAGAATGTTCCGGCCACCCATTGCCAGCTCAGCATGTTGCTGGCCAGATCGCCATCGAGCAAATGGTAGTACATCCACCGGGCCGATGCCCGCCAGTGCGCCCGACCGATGTTACACACGACAGACGCCAGGTACATGCGCACGTGGTTATGCAGATAGCCGGTAGCATACAACTCTTGTACGCCCCGATCGAGGACCTCAATGCCGGTGGAACCCTCCAAAACTGCCCGAAGGCATTCGGAATGAGCGGCATGCTGCGGTTGTTTGAAATCCTCAAAAATCCGGTCGCCCCACTCCCACCACATCCGCTGAAAGTATTCGCGCCACGCCAGCTCATAGATAAACCGATAGGCATCGGCAAACGAGTGGCGGCTTAACACGGCATCGCGCACCTGCGGCAACGTAAGTACACCGCGCGACAGGTAGGGCGACAACCGCGATACCGCGCCATCCAGGTAATTGCGCGTGCGGCCGTAGGCCTGCACATCCACTCGGTCCAGCAAGGACAAAATCCCCGTGTAATCCGTGGGCAACATCATCGCTTACTGATTTTGTTGGCCGTAATTGCCCGCTGCCGGGTTGACTTGAAACGCGATGTGCCGGGCGTACCCAGTGCTTTATGTTTGGTGGCCCTTCCGTGCACGCGCTTACGCCACAAGCGAAAACTGGTTGGCTTCAGTTGCAGCCGCATCAGGCGGATGACGTCCGCTTCTGCGAGGCCATACTGCGCCTGGATAGCATCAAACGGGGTGCGGTCCTCCCACGCCATTTCAATGATGCGATCGATATCGTTGGCGGGCAGCGTCATTTAACCGAAATGATCCCCTTCTTCTTCAACTCGCGAAGCGTAAGCGGGGGCGACTCGTTCAGGTTCTGGTAGGCCACCACCTCACACAAGGCGCAGTCATGATCACCGGCCGGCATCCAACTGAGCACCCGGAGGTGTACAAAAGCCATACTCTTTTTCAGATAGGAAAATCCGTTGTAAACGGCCAGCTCATCGTTCAGTCGCTTCATTTTGTCGATCCGGTTTCCGGATTTTTTACCCAGCAGATTCACCCACTTGGCCTGGGAGCGACTCAGGTATTGGAGCAAAAACTCCGGGTTGGCCCTGACATTGGTGAGCGTTCGCGTGCCGTGATAAACGGCCACCATGAATTGCTTCGGCTTGAGCGACACGGGCACGGCATACGTGCAGATGTTCATGTTCGGTTTACCGTGTGCCAGGCTGGAGATGCTATACACCGGTTGATCCACCCTGTTCCAGGGTTTCTGTTTCGTGCTCATGACAGTGTGGATAAGAATTCGGTTCGGATCTTCATCAGGGATTTGAAACGGGCAGGGTCCATTTTTTCTACCTGGCGCACCATCATCGACATGCGGGGATTTTTACTGAACATGGCGCGATGTTCGTGAATGAAACCCCAATAGAGCGCATCCCAGGTGGCACACCAGTCCCCTTTCGGGTAGTCGCTCATTTTCAAAATGTAGTTCGATCCCGAAATGTAGGGCTTCGTAGCCATAAGGCCGCCATCGGCATACTGACTCATGCCGTACACGTTGGGCACCATCACCCAGTCATAGGCATCGATGAACAATTCCATGAACCAGCGGTGCACCTCATCCGGGTGAAATCCGCCCAGCAACATGAAGTTGCCCAGCACCATCAACCGCTCGATGTGATTGGCATAGCCCGTGTTGAGCACCGACTGAATCACCTGATCCAGGGGCCACACCCCGGTGGTGGCATTCCAGAACGAAGCCGGAAGGGGTCGGCTGTACTTCCAGAAGTTGGTGGTGCGCTGCTTCACACCTTCCCGCACGTACACGGCACGCAAAAATTCGCGCCAGCCCAAAATCTGCCGCACGAAACCTTCCAGGGCATTGAGTGGCACATCATATTCCGCGGCAGCTTGGATCGCCCGGTCGAGCACCTGGCCCGGACTCAGCAACCCGATGTTTAAGGCAGGTGTAAGTACCGAGTGAAAAAGAAAGGACTGATCGCGTGAGAGCGCATC
>ERZ1066128.625-NODE-625-length-13277-cov-12.386175_pt1 | contig 13277 bp, 13 predicted proteins | sample MGYA00382775_ERZ1066128 | MGnify/ENA primary metagenome ERZ1066128 (study PRJEB33369, sample SAMEA5778358) | biofilm metagenome | biome: Industrial cooling water; feature: Water cooling tower basin; material: Biofilm | place: United Arab Emirates | collected...
GGTCTATTGCCTGGGTGGAATTGCCGGCCCGGCCCTGCAGGGAATCATGTCCTCGGCAGTGCCGCCCAATGCCCAGGGCGAATTGCAAGGCGGGTTCACGAGCCTGATGAGCCTGGCTTCGATTATTGGGCCACCGCTGATGAACAATCTTTTTGCCTTTTTCACCGACACCGATGCACCCGTATACTTTCCGGGTGCGGCCATGCTGTTGGGGGCCGTTCTCACGCTCATCAGCACGTTACTGGCGAGGCGTACGCTCAAAAGCTACCTGGCCGCCAGAAAGGAAACTTAACGCAACGCGCGCAACCTTCTGAAAATCTCCAGACACACCCAGGCATCGGTGGCGGCATATTGAATTTGCTTTTCCGTGAGTGTAGGGGCCTCCCAGTTACTGGTCTGTGCGCTTTTCGAAATTCGGAACCCCAGCAGCAAGCCGGTTAACTTTTTTACACTCTCGGCCTCCAGGCCAACCGACTTGGTCAGGTGTGTGATTTCGATAAAGCCACCGGGGTTAAACGACCGGAGTTTTTTCAGGGCTACCAGGTCATCGCGAATTGCTACTCCCGCTTTTTCAATGGTCGCTGATTCGAGAAATTCGGCCAACTCATCCGTCATGCCGGTTTGCTGCAGCCGGATCAGGAATACTTTTTCCGGCAATGCCAATTGCAGCAACGCTACTTTATTGGAGTGGCCCCGTACAAAAACAGGCTTGGTCTCGGTATCAAAGCCCAGCATTTCCTGATCGTACAGTTCGGGCAGAATCTTTTTGATGCGCGCGGTCTCCTGGACTACCACTACTTTTCCGGTGAACATGCCCAGTGGCAGTTCGTTCAGCTCCTCGTTGCTGATATTAGATTTCAGAGGGGGTTTTGTCATCAGTGAATCTCCGAATCTTGTAGTTAAGATAAGCTTGCAAAACCGTCATCAAGGGGCTGATGATGCAAAAGAAGCAGTAGGGAGCATACGACATCGTGGCAACTCCCAACACCTTGGCCTGGGTGGCGCCACAGGTGTTCCAGGGTATCAGCACGGACGTTACAGTGCCCGCGTCCTCAAGCGTGCGGCTGAGTAACTCCGGTTTGTAACCTCTTTTGCGATAGGTATCGGCATACATACGGCCAGGCACGGCAATCGCCATGTATTGATCTGATGCCGTGAAATTGAAAAAAATGCATGTGGCGGCCGTAGACGCCACCAATGAGCCTGTGGAATGCGCCCAGCGGATGATACGTTCAGCAATGACTTTCAGCAATCCGGCTGACTCCATAACTCCACCAAAAATCATCGCGCACAGGATCAGCCAGATGGTGTTGAGCATTCCACTCATTCCACCCGATGCCAACAGTTCGGATATTGCGGGGTGATTAGTTTGAATTTGGGTGTCCGTGGTCATGGCATTCATCACCGTAAGAAAAGAAGCCATCGCATAGTTATTTGATACACCGGAAAGACTCTTTACGATTTCAGGTTGAAAAATGATCGCGCAGATACCCCCAAGCAAGGCCCCTACCAGCAATGCCGGCAGAGCCGGTACTTTACTCACAATCATTACAATTACCAGCACGGGCACAATAAACAACAGCGGGTTAAGATTGAACGCACTGTCGATGGCACTCAACACAGCGGCCGAATCGGTGTTGGTGTCCGCAACATCTAACGTGAACCCCCAAATGAAAAAGATGATGAGGGTGATGATCAGCGTTGGCACAGTGGTGTTCATCATGTATTTGACATGTGTAAACAAATCGGTGCCCGCCATGGCCGGTGCCAGGTTGGTGGTGTCGCTGAGGGGCGACATTTTATCTCCGAAGTAGGCCCCTGAAATAATCGCCCCGGCAATCACGGATTCGTTTATGCCCATCGATTGTCCAATGCCCAATAGCGCGATACCCACCGTGGCCACGGTGCTCCACGAACTCCCCGTGGCCAGCGACACTACGCAACAGACGATGCAGGCCGCAAATAAAAAAATGGTAGGATTAAGAATTTTTAGACCATAATAGATCATGGCCGGAACAATGCCGCTGACTAGCCATGTGCCGGAAAGCGACCCGATGGTGAGTAAGATAAGCATGGCGGGCATGGCCGAGCTGATGCTCTTCACTACGCTGACCTCAATGTGTTCCCATGCGTGGCCCAGTCGAAAAGAAATGATACCAGCCAAACCTGCAGCCAGTAAAAGGGCGATCTGATTGGCTCCATCGGTGGCCCCTGCATCCAGAATGTAGACGTTCAAAAACAGAAACCCCACCAGAAAGATAATGGGAATGAGGGCGTGGATGAGCGTGGCTTCTTTTTTGGCCGTCATGCAATAGGTGTGAAAAGGATAAAGGTAGTATTTATTTGTTTTCGGATGCCACGTGATAGATCACACCCCGGTCCTGCAGGTAGGTATTCACCTCAGCAAAATGACGACCCAGGAATTCGGGCGGTGAGATGCCGGGCTGGCGGTAGACACCTTCCGCCACCAGGTGAGCCACGGCTGTACAGGTGTAGCCGGTAGTTCGGGCCATTGAGAGCGTACCCCGACTGTCAGTGCGGTCAAGCAACTGGTATTCGTATGTCTTGGGTTTTCCATTTTCTTCCCCCGAAATCCGGATGCGCATGACGGTAAACTCGCGTTCCCCCGGCTTCAGCTTCCACTTCGGGAAAAGCAGTTGGGCCGTGACATCAATGGGCCGCACCGGCACGCCTTTGATATCAACCGGCTCATAGCTGAAGAAACCCGTTTCCCGCAGCACGCGCAGATACTCGATCGTGCCGGGGTAGCGCAGGGTTTTTTCAATCATGTTGGGGATATGCGGCATGGTCGTGATCAGCGACCGAAGTCCGTCTGAGTTCCACGACTCCAGCGTGCCCACACCGGGGAAGTGAACAAGCTCCGCATCTGATAGCGCCTCGCGAATGATCACCTGGCGGTTTTGCACATAGCGGGCGGGCCGTATGTATTCTTCAATGACATCAATGGGCGAAAACACGGCTTTGTATTCAAACGGCCACTCGCGCACTTCCGGCAGCCCGCCCACGAGGCACTCGTAGGAATTGATTTTCATGGACAGGTTGTGATGCCCCAGAATGATGTTACCCATGCCCGGAGCCACTCCGCAGTCCGTAACAATCGTAACACCCTTTTCTTTTGCCTGGGCGTCAAGGCCAAACGGGTCTTCGGGAAAGAAGGAGATATCGACCATATTGCGCCCGGCTTCAATCACTGCCTGCGCTATTCGGTACCCCAGAAAGCCGGGTACTGCGCCAATCACCAGATCGAACGGCTTTACCAACTCCCGTATGTGATCAGGTCGCGAAAAATCGGCCTGCACCGTTTGGATGCCCAGGCGGGCTACGTGTTGCAACGCTGTTTCGCTCAGGTCGGCCGAGGTGACAGCAAAGTGGGTGCTTAAATCCTCCGCCATGACCTTGCCCACCAGGCCGGCTCCCAGTACAATAACTTTTCTCTTCATGTCAAAATGCGTAAATCGGGAATCGTAAAATCAAACTTCCATGCTCGATCCCGCCAAAATTATTCAAAAAGCCAAGACTTCATCCTTTTATCTCTGGTTGCTCAATTTCAATCTCGCGCGCACCATCCCCTTTAACATCCCGCATGGATTTGAGATTACACAAATCACGGATACTACCTTGCGCACACGACTGCCCTACAAGCGGAAGAATTTGAACCATATCCGCGGGCTACATGCCTGCGCTCTGGCCACACGCAGTGAGTTTACCACCTGTTTTCTGCTTATCTCCCGGCTGGGCATGACCAACTACCGGATTATTCTCAAACGGCTGGAGATGGACTATCACTTTCAGGGCAAAATGGGCGCGTGGGCCGAATTCGTGATCACACCGGATTGGCTGGAACGTGAAGTCGTGCAGCCCCTGCAGCAGTCGGAATCCGTAGTGGTGAACTGCGAAGTAAAAATTTTTGACGAGCAACAGAACCATCTCACAACCGGGCATGTCCATTGGCAAATCAAGGACTGGAAGAAGGTAAAAACCCGCACTTGACAAGTTGTTAAGTTTCGGGTAGGTTTGACTACTAAACACTACCCGTATGAGACGAATTGACGAGTTATTGGCCGAGTATGGTGAGAGCCACCAGAATGCAACCAACAAAGCCATTCATTGGATCTGTGTTCCACTGATTTTTTTTAGCGTAGTGGGACTCATTGCCTCCATTCCTTCGGGCCCCATACAAGCTTTGCTGGGTGAGGGCAACCCTTACGCGAACTGGGCTACCGTGGTGCTGGTCTTGGTTACTGTGTACTATGTAACACTCTCTATTCCGCTTAGCATCGGACTTGTTCTTTTTGCCTTGGTCTGCGTTTTTCTTACCAATTTGATTGGTACGTTGAACGTGGCGCCTTTATGGGCTGTCTCGCTGGGTATTTTTGTGGTGGCCTGGATCGGCCAGTTTTATGGTCATAAGGTGGAGGGCAAGAAACCTTCGTTTTTTAAGGACGTGCAGTTCTTAATGATCGGTCCGGCCTGGCTGATGCACTTTATTTACAAGCGCTTAGGTATACCCTATTGACTGAACTGGAATTTCGCTGTGGTCAGCCGGAGGATTTTGAATGGCCGGAGCCGGTTTCGCTCTTTCATGAACCACGTCACTTGCGCCTTCAGGCCGCAACAGGCTGGATTTCCTTTGCTGCCTACCGCGGGAACAACCACCTGTCGCTTCTGATTCATTTTCATATTCAGCAGGGGAAGGCCGCCAGCCCGGGGCGGGCTCCGTTTGGCTCATTTCTTTTTTTGCCTGATGTTTCCGCGGCCGATTGGTCAAACTTCCTCCGCTATATCGAAGCTGAATGTATTCAGCGCGGCATTCGTCAACTCGAAATCAAGTGCCCACCCATGCCGTATTGCTCAGACGACAAGCGAGTTGTGGATGAAGCCCTGGCACGCGCGAACTACATTAGCCATGAAGATGTGGTGGCCAGCATACCGATTCTGCCCGTTGCTTTTTATGAGTTGCTCCATCGGGCGGAGAAAAAGAAGTTGCGCAAGAGCGACACCGCGGGTGCGGAGTTTCAACTTTTGCCGTTGGCCCAACTTGAAAATGTATACCGGCACTTGAGCGAATGGCGGGCGTCAAAAAACTTGTCGCTTAGCCTCTCGCTCGCGGATTTGCAGCAACTCGCAGCCGCATTTCCGAACCACGTTCTCCTGACCGCGGTCAGGTTGAAGGATCAATGGATCGCAGCGAACGTGTCGTTGCGTGTGACCGGACATGTCTTGTACAACTTTTATCATGATCATGATCCGGCTTGGGATTCACTCAGCCCGGTGGTCAAATTGAATGAAGGCTTATACAATCTTGGACGTGCGCAAGACATGCAGTGGCTTGATCTAGGAACAAGCCTCGACAACGGCCGGCTTCGGCCATCCCTGCTAGAATTCAAAGAGCGCCTCGGTGCCAAGTTATTCCCCAAGCTCACATTCCGCAAAGTTTTGACTCATGACTGAGCCGCTGGTATCCGTGATTTGCCTTTGCTACAACCATGCGCGATACGTGCAGGAAGCCATTCAATCGGTCTTGAATCAAACCTACCCGCACATTGAACTGATTGTTGTTGACGATGCCAGCACGGACGAAAGCGTTGCCGCTATCGAGCATGCTCTGGTCGGACGAGCTGACGTGCGGTTCATCCGCCACGAGCTCAACGTAGGCTATACACGGTCATTCAATAAGGCGTGGAAGTTGTGCTCTGGCGAATTTGTAATTGATCTCGCAGCTGATGACGTCTTACGGCCTGACCGTATAGCCCGGGGCGTGGCGGCCCTTCAGCAGGCCGGACCGGCTTATGGCATTCAGTTCTCGGATGGCGAATACATCGATGAGGCAGGTGAAACACAAGGCCTTCATTCCATTCGATTCCCCCACGCCCATGTGCCTCAGGGTGATGTTTACGAGCAGGTGATCAGCCGGTATTTTATTTTATCTCCTTCGATGATGGTGCGGCAATCGGTATTGGTTGCCCTGGGGGGATATGATGAATCGCTGGCGTACGAAGACTTTGACCTTTGGATTCGGGCTGCGCGCGATTTCAAATTTTTATACCTGCCGCAGCCGCTGGTGAAGAAACGTATACTCAGCAGTTCCATGTCTGCGGCCCAGTTTGCATTTCGGAGCCCGCAGCAGGAAACCACCTATCGCGTGTTGCACAAGGCGATGAAACTCAATCGTACCCAGCGCGAGCAGGTAGCCCTGGCCCACCGGGTCCGGTACGAAATCCGAACCTGTTTGCGATTGGGGTTGTGGAAACTCGCCTTCCGTTACGGGCAGTTACTACGCCAAAATAAACAACTGAAGTATCAGTCGTGATTTTACTTGCGGTTGTCTTCACCGGCAATCATGCTCAGGTAACTTTGATAACGTGACTCTGCGATGTCGCCCTTTTCCACGGCCGTGCGGATGGCGCATTTCGGTTCAGTCTGATGCAGGCAGCGTGCACCCAACTTGCAGTCCAACCTCCGCTCGCGCATCTCAGGGAAGTAATCCGAGATTTCTTCAGCCGTCATGTCCACCAATCCCCATTCTTTTACACCCGGGGTATCGATAATGTGGGTTTGCTCATTGAGCGAGAACATTTCGGCAAAAGTGGTCGTGTGCGTACCCTTATTGGAGAAGTCCGAGATGTCACCAACTGTTTGTTTGATATCAGGCGACAGCCGGTTGAGCAGGGTAGACTTGCCTACACCGGAGTGACCGGCTACCAGCGTTGTTTTTCCCTGAAGGATTTGTAACAGCGGTTCGAGCTCATCGCGAAAAGCGCACATGAGCAACACGCGTGCGCCAGTTGTTTCATACAGGTTAATCAACTTGTTTACTTCTTCGCGTTCGTCCGCGGTAAGCAAATCGCGCTTATTGAACACGATCACTTGCGGAATGCGGAAGGCCTCGGCCGAAACCAGAAAGCGATCAATAAAGCCCAACGAAGTACGTGGTTGTTTGATCGTGGCGACTACCAGGGCCTGGTCGATGTTGGCAGCCAGCACGTGACTGTGCCCGGTTTTTTTAACGGACTGGCGCAGCATGTGATTGATCCTTGGCTGAATGGCGGTAATGATTGCCTCATGGCCCTCGATGTCAACATCCACACGGTCACCTACAGCAATGGGATTGTTCTCTTTGATTCCTTCCAGGCGTAATTTGCCGCGCACGCGAGCCGGGTAATGCCGTCCGTCCACCTGCACATCGTACCAAGAGCCTGTCGATTTGAAGACCAGGCCCGTCATGTCGTGAGTAAGTTGCGGCAGTACGCCATGATCTTTTCCGTTGCGCCCTGGTTTTGTTCCACGTAACTGCGGCAAACCTCGCAGGCCAATACATAATTCTCGGGTTCGCTCACGGTTTGATATCGCATTTTGAGTTCCGTGTAGTCGGCAACTGCGAAGGCACCTCCGCGGTTGATCAGGTCATGCGCTTCCTGAAACTTGTCGTAGTTACGGTTGCCAAAAAAGACAGGTATGCCATAGCCAGCAGCTTCCAGAATATTATGGAGCCCATCGCCAAATGCTCCGCCCACAAACGCAAATTCGCCATAGCGGTACAGTCGTGCCAACAGGCCGATGTTGTCAATGATGAGTACCTGATAACGTTCGATTTCGTTTACCGAATTTGCCCGCGAGTATCGAACATGTGGGCCTGAGATTTGTTTTTCCAGTTTTTCCAGACCGTCTTCACTCAGCTCGTGTGGCGCAACAATAAACTTTAACCGGTTTTTTTGCTCGTGGATGAAAGGTGCCAGTACATCCATATCGTCTGGCCAACAACTACCGATCACCATCACCTTGTCATCACCTTTAAAGCGTTTGGCCAATTCAAGTTCGTCTTTTAGTTGAACGATGGCTTGCACACGATCAAACCGGGTATCACCGCTGATGGCTACGTTTTGTATACCGATTTGGTTGAGAAGCTTTTTCGACTCCTCGTTCTGCACAAAAAAGTATTCTACTGTGCACAACGCTTGCCGGAAAAATCCGCCATACCAGGAGAAGAAATGCTGACTGGGCCGGAAAATACCGGAAATGGAAACCACCGGAATGTTTCGGGCGGCCAGCGCGAAGAGCAAGTTCGGCCAGAACTCGTACTTGACCAAGAAGGCAGCTGAGGGCTTAATCAGGTCGAGGAAACGAGCACAAGCCGCTGGCGTGTCCCACGGGATGTACGAAACAAAATCGGCACCATCATAATTCTTCCGAACCTCGTAACCAGAAGGGGAAAAAAAGGTAAGCAGAATCTTATGTGCCGGGAATTCTTTTCGGAAAGCCTCAATGACCGGGCGCCCTTGTTCAAACTCGCCCAAGGAGGCGCAGTGAAACCAAACCACGGGTGCAGTTTGGGGGAAATGGGTCTCCAAGGACCTCCAGATATTGGCTCGTCCGGTTACAAATTTCTTCAACTTGGGATTTACCAGCGCCAATACCAGCGTGATGCCTTGTGTGAAGAAAATGAGTAAGCGATATAGGATTCGCACGTCCAAATATACAAGGCGTCAGCGCGTTTTAGGGCTAGCTTAAAAAATCGTTTATTTACAAGTAAAACTTCCCCATGAAAGCCTTTCGATCGCTCATCCTGTTTTGTTGTGTAACGGTTACCGCGCATGCGCAAAGCGGACTTGAAGAACTGTTGCGCTCGGGCTCGCAAGATGCCTCGAAGCTCATTCAAGGCTATAGCGAACCTGTTCTAAAGTCACTGGCGTTTGGATTGAATCAAGGTTGGTACAACACGGCTAAGCCGCACAGCTTGCTGGGTTTTGATCTCACCTTCACCGGTAGCGCCATTTTTATACCGGATGACGAATTGTTCTATAATGTTGCTGGACTAAATCTTCAAAACATTGATTTGGTCAACCCAACGGATGGGCAAGCACCCACCATTTACGGACCCGATATTACCCCGCGTTATGCTTATAAAGCCGCACCGGGGGTGCAGTTTGATGGCCCTCCCGGCATTGATCCGCCCAAAGCGTTTGGCCGAAACATCTTTCCTGCCCCCATCGCACATCTCGGTATCGGACTTATTAAAGGTACCGATGTTCGTATTCGTTTTCTGCCCGAAGTTGGTTTCGGTGACGGTAACAGTGCCAAGTTGCTGGGCTTTGGTGTTATGCACGATGTAAAACAATACATCCCGGGTATCAAGGCTTTGCCGTTTGATCTTTCCCTGTTTGCCGCGTACACCAAAATGGAAGCCCGGGTTAACCTGGAAGGAACATTTGCATCCAATGGTACCGAGCAATTCGGGCAGTATGATGTTAGCGCCTGGACGGTGCAAGCACTCATCTCGAAAAAAATTGCGGTACTCACGGTATATGGAGGCGTGGGCTACAACGCAGCCTCGACAGGATTAGATATTAAAGGTTCGTATGAGATTGGTTCCACCCCAATTGGAAACCTTACACTTGTTGATCCGGTGGCCATTAGTCTGAGTGAATCCAGTTTCCGGGCAACGGGCGGCTTACGACTCAAACTGGCCGTATTCACCCTGCATGCGGATTACACGTTGCAGAAGCGTAGTATTTTTTCTGCGGGCTTTGGTATAAGCGTCAGATAAGAAAAGCATCCTAACAATGAAGAAGCTGATTTTCCTCCTTGCGTTCACATCCGCGCTTGGCAGCGTCACGGCTCAAAAGGCGGTGACGCGTTACTTTCCGGCCGCAGCAACGCCCACCAACGGCACCCAAAACCTTCAGGCGTTGCTTAGTGGTTACCTGCAACCTATCATGGAGGACTACGGGTCCGTGTTGAACAGTGGTTGGGTCAACACGGCAGCCACCCACAAGCGGTTTGGCTTTGACCTTTCGATTACCATGAACACCATTACGGCAAAAAGTTCATCCAATTACTTCGTGCCACCCAACACACCCGGTTTGGTGTTTCAGGCCACAACGGCCAATAATGATCAGGCACCTACGGCCTATGGCCCCACAGGGGAGTATCCGCGTTTTTCTTTTACGGGTACACCGGGTCCGGGCTCCAATGCCGGGTTGCAGTTTCTTGGCGCTGACGGTGCCAGCATCAGCGAAGACATTCCCGTAGGCTCCATTATGGTGCCGACCATTCAAGGCGGACTTGGGCTGTTTGCCAGCACCGACATCCGTTTTCGATTCACACCCAACGTCACCATCAGCGGCACCGAGTTGGGCAACTGGGGTTTGGGTATCCACCACGACATTAAACAACACTTTGGGCCTCTTAAAGAATTGCCGTTCTCGCTCTCGGTTTTTGCCGGCTATAGTCAACTGAAGGCAACCACCGATCTGAGCGGTGTGTATTCCGGAACGGACCAAATGGGAGAAGCCAAGACGACTTCCATCACGGCACGGCTGCTCATAAGTAAGAAGCTGGCCATTTTCACATTTTACGGTGGCATTGGTTACAACTCGGCCAACACGAATTTTGACATTAAAGGCACCTATCTGGTCGATCGCGGCCAGGGAATCGGAGGATCACCCGATGTGCCGCTCGTTCAGACGATGACCCTGAATAACCCCTTCAGTCAGGAATTTAAGAGCAGCGGAGTTTCCTTCACGGGTGGGCTTAGGCTCAACCTCGGTCCGGTAACACTCAACGGTGACTACAGCCTGTTAAATGCTGAGGGTTTGCTCACGGCCGGCTTCGGGTTTACGGTGCGTTGAGCCCTTGTGGATGACCAAAGGAAAGGCCGGCAACCCCGGCCTTTTTTGTTACTTTTGCGGGTCAAAAAATCTTCAGCATTATGCCCGGTATTGAACTATTCGGCCCCGAGGAGAAAAAGGAAATCCAGGATGTACTCGACACCTCCATTTTCTTCCGCTATAACCATGACGCGCAGCGCAACAACCATTGGAAAGCCCGCGATTTTGAAAGCGAAGTAAAAAAACTGACCGGTGCCAAATATGCGCACGCAGTATCTTCCGGCTCCACGGCTGTTGCCTGTGCACTGGCTGCCGCAGGCATTGGCGCAGGTGACGAAGTGATTGTGCCCCCGTTTACCTACATCGCTAGCGTAGAGGCGGTGCTCTTCTGTGGCGGCCTTCCCGTGTTTGCCGAAATTGATGAAAGCCTCTGCCTCAGTCCGGAAGGCATACGCAAGGCCATAACCCCAAAAACAAAAGCCATTATGCTGGTGCACATGTGTGGCCAGATGGCCCGCATGGACGAGATCATGAACATTGTGCGGGAGCATAACCTCACACTCATTGAAGATGCCGGTCAGGCCTTTGCGGCTTCCTATAAGGGTACCTACACGGGTTTATTTGGTAAAACCGGCTGCTACTCCTTCGACTTCTTCAAAATCGCCACCGCGGCCGAAGGCGGGGTGATGGTGACCAACGATGAGCAGTGCTACAAAAATGCCGATAGTTACAGTGACCACGGGCACGACCACATTGGCAACAACCGGGGTATGGAGAATCACCCCATCATCGGGTTCAACTACCGCATCAGTGAATTACATGCCGCTGTGGGCGCAGCGCAAACACGCAAGGTGCCCCAGATCCGCGAGATCAACCGAAAGTATAAGAAGCGCATGATGGAACAACTGGGCCAGGTGCCGGGCGTTTCCTTCGCTCATATCCCGGACCCGGCTGGTGATTCGGCTACATTTTTGAATCTCCTGTTACCTGACACCGCCACAGCTAAGAAGACGGTAGACTTATTTAACCAGAATGGCATCGGAGGTTTCAACTACTGGTTCATCAATATGTATCACTTTATTAATCAGTGGGACCACCTCAAAAATCTGAAGACGGCCGCCCCGCTGCCGATACACCTGCTGGGTGCCCCGCAAGATTACAACAACCTGCATCTGCCCAAATCCCAGGAAGTGGTCGGGCGCCTGATTTCATTTGGCATTCGTTGCTCCTGGAAGGAGGAAGAACTGGAACAACTCATCGGCAAGATTAAGGTAAGTCTGGAGAAAGCTTTAGGAGTACACGCCCATGCATAAGAATTTTAAAGGCATTGAAAAAACGGTGTTTGGCCGCGGTAGCTTCGGCCAACTGGGTGGCATTGTGGAAGAACAGCGCAAGTCACCGAACGATTTCATGTTATACCTGGTGGATGCCTACTTCAAAGGTCATGAATTGGAAAAACGAATTCCGGCCAAGACTCAAGATATCGTCCGGTTCATTGATGTAGATCCCTACGAGCCCACCACCGACCAGATTGATGAAATACGGGACACCACGCTTCAGCAGAAAGGGTTGCCCGCTGCCGTCATCGGCATTGGCGGTGGAAGCATTATGGATATCGCTAAGGCGGTATCGTTGATGTTTACCAACGAAGGGCCATCGAAAAATTACCAGGGACTTAACCTGATAAAAAAACCGGGAGTGTACCACATTGGGGTGCCGACTATCTCCGGCACCGGTGCCGAAGTTTCGATGACGGCTGTGCTCACGGGTCCGGAGAAAAAACTGGGTTTGAAGTGCGAGTGGACGGTGTTCAACCAGGTGGTGCTTGACCCCGAGTTGATTGCCAGCGTGCCCCGCGATAAATGGTTTTATACCGGCATGGATACCTATATCCACTGCATCGAATCGCGCGATGGAATTTTGAATAATGCGTACAGCATGGCCTTTGGCGATCAGGCCCTAACCCTCTGCCGGGAGATTTACCTGGGCGACCAGTCGGGACAAACCCCTGAGAATGATGACAAGCTTATGGTGGCCTCGCTGATGGGTGGCCTCAGTCTGACGTACAGCGAAGTGGGCATCGTGCACGCGCTGAGCTATGGCCTCTCCAAAATTTTAGGTACCAAGCATTGCTTTGCCAATTGCGTGGCCTTTCAGCACCTGGGTGATTATTATCCGGATGGCGTGGCGGAGTTCAACGAAATGCGTAGGAAGCATAAGATTGAATTGCCCACTGGTTGGGCCAAAGGTTGGACAGACGAGCAGATCACGGCCATGGCCCAGGTATCGATCAGACTGGAACACATGTGGAACCACGCCATCGGCACCGACTGGAAAACCAAAGTGACGCTGGATACGGTGAAAGATTTGTTTAGGAGGATGTAGTTATTTTCCCTTGAACTCCGGCTTTCTCTTCTCTACAAAAGCGGCCATACCTTCTTTCTGATCTTGTGACGCAAACGTGAGGTAGAAGTTCTTGCGCTCCAGCGTGAGACCTTCATCCAAATGCGTTTCAAACGAACGATTGACGGCTTCCTTGGCCAGTTGCACGGCAATAGGCGACATCGCGGCAATTTCTTTGGCCAGTGTTACGGCCTCTTGTAAGTACATTTCAACCGGCACTACCTTAATGGCCAACCCGTAGAAATG
>ERZ1066128.636-NODE-636-length-13054-cov-8.976844_pt1 | contig 13054 bp, 9 predicted proteins | sample MGYA00382775_ERZ1066128 | MGnify/ENA primary metagenome ERZ1066128 (study PRJEB33369, sample SAMEA5778358) | biofilm metagenome | biome: Industrial cooling water; feature: Water cooling tower basin; material: Biofilm | place: United Arab Emirates | collected...
TCTCACAAGGACGACCCGTTTTTCTTTGCCGTCGGACTTGCGCGAACGAAGACCCGCCGGCATCCGTACCGATCCGGATGCCCACGTCCACGATGCAGGCTCTGTTCCTCCGAAGCCGCGCCTGCCCGCTTTGCTATCGCATCACACTCGCGATCCGGGTGCTGCTCGCGGCCGGGTTCCTGCCGACCGGGCTGATCAAGGTGATGGGCCATCGGTTCACATCGCTCGCGGCGGATTCCGGGCCGATCGGAGCGTTCTTCGAAGCGATGTACCAGACCGGGATCTATTGGCAGTTCATCGGGGCGGTCCAGGTCATCGGTGCCGTTCTGCTTCTGGTGCCGCCGGCCGCGCACCTCGGCGCCGCAATCGTGGTGTCGGTTCTGACGAACATCGTGATCATCACGGTTTCTCTCGGCTTCATCGGCACGCCGTTCATCAGCGTTCCGATGCTTGCCGCCGGACTCTGGCTCATCGCGTGGGACTACCACCGATTCCACCCCATGCTCTCAATGGCACCCTGGGCGCGACCACCGACGCCCGCTCCGCTCGACCCTGTCGAACGCACGGCATTGTGGATCTGGTCGGCCTCGCTGATCGGCTTTTTCTTCTTGGCCCGCGGCTTCGGCCCCAACCTGATGCAGTTGCCCCTGCTCACGATCGGCGTTTCAGCCGCGGCGGCCGGCGTCGCGCGGTTCCTATATCGTGCATGGCGACAGCGACACTGGCAGCGGTCGACGGCCACCGGCGTCTAGGTGTTCCGTTGGGCGCGGCTGCGCGCTCATGCCCCCGGTCGCTCAGACTCGCCATCGAACCGCTCCCGTGCCCGGCGTTTGGCGGCCAAGAGCGAGCTACCCGACGCGTCTTCCTTCTTCTCAGAACTGGCCGCGGGGGCGGCGACGGGCACGGACGCCTCTTCCTTCGCTGCACGCAGGCGCTCGACACGCCGGCGGTCGCGTGCCGCTTCCGCGAGCCTTGCGGCATCGTCGGTCGAAAGCTGAACGCCCTGGTACGCCAGGGGCGGAGGTGTTGCCGCCGACTCGGCCCGCTTCACCACGCGTTCGAGCGCCGCGGCCGCGGCCGGCTGTGTCTGGCTCTCGGCGCGTTCAAGCCAGCGATCCCAGGCAATCCGCCGCGCAGCAACATCGAGCAGGAACACCACGGGGATCCACGCCAGCAACCAGGGCCAGAGCGGCGACCGCGAGGTCACCGGCTGCAGGCCCTCCCGATCGAACATCCGCGCCTTGGCGGCATCGACGGAATCGAACACCCGCCCGCCGGTGCTCTCGGCGAGCGATGCAAGCCAGCGATCGTTCGAGGCCACCGCCCGCGATTCGCCGCTCACAAACGCCGAGGCTCCGGTCACCACGGGTGTCAGGCGATTGACCGTGCCGTCGCCGGTGACCTCGGTGGGACGCACGATGGCGACGTATGCGCCGTCGGATATTGCCGGCACGCTTCCCTCGTAGGTCCGTGGCCCGACCTGCGACAGCGTCACAGGCACGGACTTGCCGTCCGGTCCGAACACGGTCGCCGCGAAGGCGAACGTCCGCTCGGCAGGGATCGAGTCTCCGGCCTGGAGACGGATGGTCATGCGCCCCTCGGCGATCGATGAGCGGGCCAGAAAGTCCGACGCCGCGGTGCTGCGGCCGATGGTGCGGGCGAGCTGGGTCCACAGGCGCCGGTAGCCGGACCAATCGATCCAATTCGCGGCCCAGCGGGATGCGTCGGACGTGAACGCCGCCACCTGGCCGAGTTCGACGCGCCAGTAGCTGAGCAGCGGCTCTCCCTGCGGCGTGATCATCGCGTTGATGACGGTCGGCTCCGGCCGTGGCTGGGTGAGCGAAAGACCGAGGAGTTGAGGCACATCGCCAAGGCCGCTGGTGAGAGCCGAACCCACGGGTTGCACAATCGGTGTGAACGGCTCCTCGCGCACGAGCGGCGTTCGGAGGACGCGAACGGCCCGCAGGAAGACCTGCGGCAACACCGCCGGGTTCGTCACCTGATGGAACTGGCCTTTGCCGATCTTGGCCCACTCTTCCATGCCGCCGGCGTCGGCGGCGTCGCCGATGGCGATCGTCGAGAGGCGGACGTCGTCGGCGGCCATGCGTTCCGCAATGGCGGGAATGGTTTCCTTGTCCTGCGAAACGCCGTCGGAGAGCACGATGACGTGCTTGTGCTTTGCCTCGATCTTGCGGAGCTGCTGCGAAGCCTCGATAAGCGCGGGAGCGAGGTTCGTGCCGCCTCCCGAGTTGATGGAGAGGATCGCGGAGGCGGTCGAGCCGGGTTCCTTGTTGGGACCGAGCGACTTGACCACCTCGTGGTCGCTGTTGAAGGCAATGACGCCGACGAGATCGCGTCGGTCCAGGGCGCCAAGGGCCATCGCCGCCGCCTGGTTCGCGATCTCCTGCTGGCTGCGGGAGGAGCCCATGACGCTGCGGCGCATCGAGCCGGAGTTGTCGAGCACGAAGACGACCGCGGCCTCGGGGACGATGAGACGTTCGGGCAGGTCGAGCAGCACGGGCAGCACGGGTTCGAGCGCGGTGGTGCGCCAGCCTCCGGCTCCGAAGGAGTTGAGCCCCCCCACCATGACCAGGCCCAGACCCATGTCGCGCACGGCGTCGGCGAGGAGCGACTGCGCCCGCTCGTCGATCTCTTCGGCACCGACGTTCTCGAGAATCACGAGGTCATACGACTGGAGCCAGAGCGGGTCGATGAGCATCTGGCGGGCGGGAATCGCCTCGACCTGCAGCCCTTCTTCACGCAGCGTGCGGGCGAGCTGCGAGTCTGGCGGCTGGTCCTGGCCTTCGAGGATGAGCACCGAACCCGCACCGGGCGTGAGCGTGAACGCGGATGCGGCGTTGTTCTCGGTGAGTGTGTCGCCGAGGGGTCGGCCGTCGATGCCGACCCGCGGCTCGAATACGGCACGGAACCGATGCACGCGGCCGGGACCGAGCGGGACGTCAACGATCTTGACGCTCTCGCCGGGTTCGAGCTCGGCGGGGATCGATGCGAGAGCGCGGTCGGAACCTTCGCCGAAGACGCGGAGGGTGCCGCTGCTCGATGCCATGGAAACGAGGGAGACCCGGAGACGGACGGTCGATCCGGAGGGCGCCGAGCCGGGGGCATCGACGCCGGCTATGTAGACCTCATCCTTGAGCGCATAGGTCAGCGGGATGACGTCGATCGGAACCGGTCGCGAGCCGCCGGAGAGGTCGCGGGCGGCGCGACCGGCATCGCCGGCGGTCTGGTTGCCGTCGCTCAGCACCACGATGCGGCCCATGGCGTCGGAGGGGATCAGCGCGCGGGCGAGGCGGAGAGCCGATTCGATGTTGGTACCGTCGGCGCCGGGCGGCTCGGCGTCGAAGGTTGGCATGCGTGAGGTGGTCGGCGCGAGAACCGCGGTCGCACGGCCATCGAAGGTCACGACGGCGATCGCGTCGTCGGCACGGCGGGCGACACCGGCTCGAAGGGACTCGAGCGGCGTATCGAGGAGCGACGTCCCGCCCAGAGAACCAAAGCGCCTCACGGATTCGGAGAGGTCGAGGACCGCGATGGTGGTGATGCGGTCCGCGGTGCGGACGGTGCTGACGCCGCAAATGCAGAGAAGAATGATCGCGAGCAGAGCGAACCGCGCGAGCACACTGATCGCGCGGCGGAGACGGCTCATGACCTCAAAGCGTGTAGCGGTGAGCGCGAGCAGCGCGGCGGCGACGAGGCCGAGGGCAAGCGTGACGGGACGCTCGACGGACACGAACGCGCCGAGGCCGTCGAACCAACCTGTATTGAGCGACGCGGCGATCACGCTCATCGGCGGTCCTCGCTTCGCGGCGCAGCGGGCGGGACGGGTGTCGCCGGTTGAGCGGCGTCGTTGTATCGGCGGAAGACGCGCCGGACGAGATCGGCGTACTGGGGCGGGATGTCCTGGCGTTCGATGGCGTTGTTGGCGCTCTCCTGCGCGCGGCGGATCGGCTCGGCGATCGCACCGGAAGACGACGTGCCCCCGGGCTTGGGTGCGCTAAGCCACTCGGCGATGGTGCGTTGGGTCGGGGGCGCGGCACGCTCGGTGGGTGAGAGGTCGCGGGGACGGGTATCAAAGGTCTGGGTCGGGCCGCGCCATTCTTCCACGGGGCGTTGCGATTGCTGGAGTCGCTTGGCGAGTTCTTCGAGCTTGGCGCGCTCTTCAGGGGACGCGTTGCGGAGCAGTTCCTCGGCGCGGTCCTTCATGCCCTTGGCGGTTTCGAGCTGCTGAGCCGCGTCCCGCGATCGTTCGTCGAGTTCGCGGAGTGCTTCGGAGAGCCGGCGCGGGCCGGAGGAGGGTTGATCGGGCCGCGCGGAATCCGTGCCCGGCGCCGAGGACGGGCGTTGACCGGAGGATTGCTGACGCGACTCGCCGGGCTGCGGTTGCGATTGGGAGGGCGCGGGCTGGGTTGAGGGCTGGCCGGGTTGGCTCTGCTGGCCTGGCGGCTGATTGCCGGACTGGGGACTCTGCTGCGGCGCGGGCGACTGCTGCGACCCGGGCTGCGGCGCGGGTTGAGGGCTGGGTTGGGGGCTGGGTTGGGGCGCGTTTGCATCGCGCGGCTGCGGATTGCCGCTCTGCGGCGATGACTGCGGATTCTGCGACGGGCTTGGTTGAGTGCTGGGCTGTGTATTGGGTTGCGTGTTGGGTTGTGTGTTGGATGGGCTCGTCGACGGGGACTGCGGTTGCGGCTGCCCTTGTTGGGGGCTGGGCTGCGGGCTTTGCTGCTGGCCCTGCGGCTGGCCCTGTTGCTGGCCTTGTTGCTGGCCTTGTTGCGGGCCTTGTTGCGGGCCTTGTTGCGGGCCAGGTTGGGGGGCCTGTGGCTGCTGACCCTGCGTCTGAGGTTGGGTTTGCGGTTGGTTCTGCGGCTGCGACTGCGGCTGCCCTGGCGAACCGGGCTGCGGCTGGCTCTGCGGCTGGCTCGGCGGCGGGCTCTGGTTCCGAGACTGGCTTGGGGGTGGGCTTTGGGACTGGGGTTGGGTTTGGGGCTGCGTTTGGCTCTGCGGATCCGGCCGCGGGCTTTGCTCTTGATTCTGTGGCGGATTGGGCGACGGATTGGCCGCCGGATTGGGCGGAGGCGACGGCGTTGGCTGCGTCGGCGCGGGTTGATTCTGGGGTTGAGGTTGCGGTGGAGCTTGGGATTCCCCGGACGGGTTCGGCGGCGTTGCCGGCGGTTGCGTCGGCTGCGACTCGCGCCGCGAGGGGTCCTGCGGTCGCTCGGCAGCCGCGGTCTCAGGGCGCTCGGGGCTGGTTCCAGGGCTCGGATCGGAGGGCTCGCGCAGATCGCGGGCGGCGTTGCGGGCGGCGTCGATCAGTCTCCGGTCCGCGTCGGTGGGTTCGGGCTGTTGGTCGAGACTGTTCGCGATGGAATCGAGCTCTTGTGCCGCGGCTTCTCGCTCGTCCGGGGTGGCGCTGTCGAGTGATTTGGCCAACTCGTCGAGGGCGCGGGCGGCGGCTTCGAGGTCGGGTCGCGACAGCGCTTCACGCACGGCGCGAGCGTCCTGATTCTGACGATTCTCGCGCGAGAGACGTGTGGCGCGGGCCAACGCCCGGCGTGCGTCATCGACAGCTCGCTGCTCGACGCGGGCCTTGTTCTCAAGCTCGGCGGACTTCTGGGTCAGCGTCTCGGCGGCCTTGGTGCGGGCGTCGTGGGCGTCGATTCTGCCGCTCGCGAGCTCTGCCTCGATCTCGCGGATCGCGGCCGACGCGGCCTGTTCCTCGGGCGTCGGCTCCGGCTTCGCGTCGGCGGCGGTGGGCTGGGCGACGGGCGTCGGCTGCGTCAGACTCGCGAGCTCCCGGCGCGCTTCTTCGTTCGCGACCGCGGTGCGCTGGGCCTCGAGGCGTGCGGCGTCGGGCCGCTCGGGAATGAACCGGTGGGCGAGTGCGAGCGCGAGGAGAGCGAGCGGCGCCGCCGTCCATGCCCAACCGACGCGGGTTTGAATGATGCGGGAAGAGTCCACGCCGCCGGCGAGTTCCTCGGCATGGCGGATGGTGGCGGCGACGAACGCACGCTCGTTGTCACGGTGGGTCTCGACCAACTCGATGGCGGACGAGAGCGTGTCCTTCGTCGCCAGCACGCGATCGGCCTCGCGGGCGGCCCGCGCGAGTGACCAGGCCCGGCGGTTGGCGACGATTGCGGCGGGAACACCGGCGAGAAGCAGGGCGATCGCCGCGGAGGCGAGGACGAGCACCCACCAGTCGATCGCAAGCAGCGCGGGAAGGGCCACGAGGCGAAGCTTGGCGAGCACAACGGCCCCGAGCGGGAGGAGCAGGAGCGCGAAGAGCCAGAGGCCGAGATGGTGGACAAAGACCGCCGCCCGATGACGGGCGGCGATCCGCGCGGCGGTGGAAGCCGTGCGGCCCGGGCGCGGAAGCGTCGATGTCGGCGCCCCGCCACGCGGCTCGAGGGTGTTGTCTTCGCCTCCCATGCCTGATGGTACGAATCGTGTGGAGGTGGAGATCGGATGCGTTCGCGAATGTGGGCCGGGGCGTGAAGGTTCGTGTTCAGGACGCGGGTCGATGGCGTTCTCCGGGAAGGAAGCACGAACGCACCGGGCGAGAAAGCACGGGCACGCCTCTGCGGGTACCGGCGTCCATCGGGATTGCCCGCGAAGGGAATCCCCGGGTCCCCCCTCCGTGGGAGGGAAAGGCGCGAGCGGACGTTTCGATGTCGTCAGCGGGATTTGCCGCTACGGTTCGGTGTGACTGAGACCATTCCCGACATTCTGGCGCAGTTGGTGGTGCCGCAGAATCTGAGCTCGGAGCAGGCGGAGTTTTGCCTCGAGGAACTGCTGAGCGGGCGGATGGATGCCGCCCAGATCGGGGCGCTGCTCGCGCTGCTGCAGGCCAAGGGTGTGACGACGGCGGAACTGGTCGGGGCGGCCAAGGCGATGCGGCGCCATGTGACCCGCGTGCCGCTGGATCAAGCGACGGCGGCGTCCGCGATCGATACCTGTGGAACGGGCGGAGCACCGAAACTGTTCAACGTCTCCACGGCGGCGGCGCTGGTCGCGGCCGGTGCGGGGGCCAAGGTCGTCAAGCACGGCAACCGCAGCCGCACCGGGCGCGGATCGGCGGAGATCTTGCAGGCGCTTGGCGTGAACGTGGAGGCCTCGCCGGAGGTGCAGGCGCGGTGCGTCGAGAAGGCGGGCGTGTGCTTTTGTTTCGCGATCCACCATCACCCGGCGGCAAAGCACGCGGCGGGGCCGCGGCGGTCGCTGGGGCTCCCGACGATCTTCAATCTGCTTGGACCGCTCACCAACCCCGGCGGTGCGAAGCGGCAGTTGCTCGGTGTTGCCAAGAGGCAGCACGTCGAGACCGTGGCGCATGCGCTGTCGCAGCTTGGGTGCGAGCGGGCGATGGTGGTCCACTCGCTGGATGGATTTGACGAATTGTCAACGACATCTTCGAACACCATCGCGCATGTGCGGGGCGGGACGGTGAGCCTCGAGACAATGGACGCCAGGAACCTCGGCCTTGCGGCGGCAAAGGCGAGCGAACTGCAGGCGGAGACGCTCGAAGAAGCGACGCGGGTGATCCGCGGCGTGCTGGATGGCGAGCGCGGGCCCAAGCTCGACATCGTGCTGCTCAATGCGGCGGCGGCGCTGGTGGTCGCAGGCGTCGCCGCGTCGATGAGCGATGGATTGACGAAGGCTCGCGCGAGCGTGGAGAGCGGTGCGGCGAAGCGGGGATTGGCGGCGTTGGTGGCGGTATCGAAGGGCGTTGAAGCCAACTGAACGCTGTCGCGTGCAGGAACGCTTTCGCACTGACGAACCTCTGAGCGGGTTCGGCAGTGGCACCCTGTGTTGCTGTGCTTGCGGCGGGGCGCTTGCGTCAGACGACCTGAGGGACGCCGACGATGGAGACGCCGAGGTCGTCGGCGAGGTCGATCACGCGTTCTTTTTCGAGCATGATGACGTCGCCCGCGGCGAGGGCGATGCATCCGCCGCCGGCGGCGGCGAGCTTCTCGATCGTGGTGGAGCCGATGGTCGGAACGTCGCTGCGGCGGTCGTGACCGACGCGCGCGCCCTTGCAGAGGGTCCAGCCGCGGGCCCGGCAGAGCCGCGAAACGCGTTCGATCATCTTGTCCGTGCCCTCGACGGCCTCAACGGCGATCACGTCCCGCTCGCGGATGGCGAGGGACTGGCCGATGTCGAGCCGGAGCAGATCGTTCATGATGCTCCAGGCAAAGTCGATGTCGGCCTTCTGCTCGGCGGTGGGCTGGGTGCGGGTCATGACGCCGACGTGGGCCATCTCATCGGGGATCGGGATGGTCGAGTCGAGCAGGGCGACGCCGAACTGGTGGAGCTCATCGGCGACGGCGCGGAGCACGCGGTGCGAGCGCTTGTCGTGGCGGAGGTTCTGGAACCACATCCGCGCGGTGCGGAGGTCGGGCAGATTGCGCACGAGCCGCCACGGGTCGTGCATCAGCTTGGCCTTATCGACCCGGCCGACCATGATGGCGTGGCGGACGCCCCAGCCTTGCAGCGTGCGTCCCCACGAGCCCAGACGCAGGACGCCCACCTCGGCGAAGGACTCGCACAGCTTGGGGAGCTGGGGGTCGTACTGGTTGGCGAGGCCCAGGCCGTGGACCTTATGGCCCATCTCCCGCAGGCCCTTTGCGACCATGATGGGAAGCAAGCCGCCACCGGCGATGAGACCGATCCCCGCGGGAGGCGCCGGCGGGTCGGGCAGGATGGTCAGGGTGCTGGGCGTGAGGGCGAGGGACATGTCGGATGGAGCAGCGTAGTTACTTCGACGCATACTGCGCTGCCGCGTGAAAGCGGGTGCCGAACTCTCCTGCATCTAAAGTTAGTCGGAGTTTACATCCCCCGAACGCATGGGTCAACTCGGCGCGAGGCCCGCGCGGCCCGTTTGCATTCCGTTAGGTTTCCCGTGGCGGATCGAGACGGTCGCTCCAAGCGGTCGATACACGCGACATGGCCGAATGGCGGGAATCGCGGGACATCGTCGACGTGGAGGGCGTGGACACCCCGGCGGCCGCCCGGCCGTTCCTCCAGGTGTTCTTTCGCTGCGCCAATCACTACCAGCGGGTCTACCGAAACGCCGCGGGCACGGCGTACCACGCTCGCTGCCCCAAGTGCGGCAAGCCGCTCCGATTCCAGGTCGGAGAGGGCGGAAGCGATGCGCGGCGATTTGAGGTTGACTGCGGCGCCTGACCGTTCGCGCGTTGCCGCGGATGTCCCATCGCCGCGTCCGCGATCCATCAACAATGCGGCGTGGCGAGTTCTGAACAGTGTCCGTACGTGAGCCGCGGCGGGTTGAAGCTCGCTCACGCGCTGGCAACGTTCGGCATTGATGTGACCGCAAAGCGATGCGCCGACCTCGGCTGCTCGACCGGCGGCTTCACGGATTGCCTCCTGCAGCACGGCGCGGCGAGCGTGGTGGCGATCGATACGGCCTACGGCCAGCTCGCATGGAAGCTCCGACAAGACCCCCGCGTCGTCGTGCGGGAGCGAACCAACGCCATCCACAGCCGCCCGGCCAGCGATGGCGAACGCGTGGATCTGGTGGTTGTGGATCTTGGGTGGACGAAACAGAAGCTGCTGCTGCCCGCCGCCCTGGCGTGGGCGCGATCTTCAGGACAGATCGTCACCTTGATCAAGCCCCACTACGAACAGGAACACCGAGCCCGGCACGGCGAGGTAATTCTCTCGCGCGAAGAAAGCGAGTCGATCGTGCAACGGGTGATCGGGGAGATCGAATCGATGGGCGTCAAGGTCACTGCCACCACGCCGTCGCCCATCCTGGGTGGCGCGAAGGCTGGTGCCAAAGCATCGGGAACCGGCAACATGGAGTGGCTCGCGCTCGCGATACCGCGATGAAGACCCGGGCGACCACCCGCGGAGGCCGTCAGGCCTCGAGCGGAGCCGTCTTCCAGCCTTCGACATCGTCGGTGGGATTCAGCTCGCGCCAGAGGCGGGTGAGCAGTGCAGTCACGTTCTCTCGCGTCGCGCCGCTGATGGCGATGACGTCGCGGTCGAGGCGGAGTTCGAGGTCGCGGCAGAGCTTCTTAATGAGCTTCTCGCGTTCCTTCTTGTCGGGCACGAGATCGATCTTGTTGAGGACGACGAGTTCGCGTTTGTCGTACAGGGCCTGCGAGTGCTGGCGCAGCTCCTCGCGGATGACGCGGTAGTTTTCCGCAGGGTCGCTGCCGTCGCCGGGCTGGATGTCCACAAGGTGGACGAGCACGCGGGTGCGCTCGACGTGGCGGAGGAACTCGAGGCCGAGGCCGGCACCCTTGGCGGCGCCCTCGATGAGACCGGGGATGTCGGCGAGGACGATGCGGCGGTGGGCGTCGAGTTCGGCGATGCCGAGCTGGGGGCTCAGCGTCGTGAATGGGTAATCGGCGATCTTGGGATTGGCGCGGGTCAGGGCCGCGAGGAGCGTACTCTTGCCCGCGTTGGGCTTGCCGAGGAAGCCGACATCGGCGATGAGCTTGAGCTCGAGGCGGAGGTTGAGCAGCGCGCCCTTCTCGCCGGGGGTGGACTCACGGGGCGTCTGGTAGGTGGACGACTTGAAGTGCTCGTTGCCGTAGCCGCCCTTCCCGCCGGCGGCGATCGTGATCGTCTCTTTGTTGCGGAGATCGTGGATGAGCTCGCCGGTGTCGTTGTTGAAGATGAGGGTGCCGGGGGGAAGCTTGAGGACGAGGTCCTTGCCGTCGCCGCCGCTGCATTGCTTGGCGCCGCCGGCCTCGCCGTTCTGGGCTTCGTAGCGGAGCTGGAAGCGGTAGTCGTAAAGGGTGGACATGCCCTCTTCGGCGACGAGGATGACCGAGCCGCCACGCCCGCCGTTGCCGCCGGTGGGGCCGCCCTTGGGGATGAACTTCTCTCGGCGGAAGGAGACGTGGCCGCTGCCGCCGTCGCCGGCCTTGACGGTGATTAATGCGCGATCGACAAACACGCAGGAGGGTAGGGAGGCGCGGGGGTGCGGACGGGCTCCAAGCGGTATTTACCACGGAGACACAGAGGCACAGAGGGGGAAATGTGACAAGGCAGGTGAGCGGATGGCGCACCTGCGTGGGCTGGGGTTCTCTTGTCAGATTTCGGTGGCACTCGACCTCGGGTGGCGGGGCGTCGGGAGCGCGGGGGCGAGGACGCCTCGGCTCGCTCCAGCGCGTGATGACACCGCAAGTGCTTCGGCCTTGACCGAAGTCTCTTTTCTGTGTCTCGGAGTCGCTGTGGTGAGCGCCTTACGCCGCCCGCGCGTACGTGCCGCTGGCGAGACGCTTGAGCAGACGTTCACGATCGCCGAGGCGGACGAAGCGGGTGATGACGAGGGCCATCTGCACCGGGCCGGGCTCGGAGTCGTCGATCCAGACGACGTTGCCCATCACGAACACGCTGCGGCCTGGCCCGATGTCGGACTCGGCTTGCGTCACCGGCAGCGTGATCTGCATGGCGATGGGTGTGCCGGGAGCGATCGGGTGGTCCAGTTCGAAGCGGATGCCGCCCTCGGAGATGTCGTACGCATGCCCCTCGAGCGTGAACCGCTCGCTGTCGAGCAATCGCACCGCAACAGGTGTGTACATGGGTCGAAGGGCGAACCGGTCGAAGCGGCGGCGGTTGGTCGAGTTGCTCGCGTGCATGGAGATCTCCAAGTCTGTGGAACCGGCTCCCTGAGCGTGCGCATCGGCGGTTGTGGGACGGTGCTTTATCGGATTGCGGAGAAGGTCAGGTCTGATAAGCACCTCGCCACGGAACCGGACGACCGCCATGGAGTGACGCAGACACCAGACGTGCAGACGAGACGATTCGGTGCTGTTCGATCGACGGAGGTTTCGAGTCGAGCGACCGATACATCGCGGATCAGACGACGCGACCCGTCGAGCGCGTCGATCAACGTGCTTGACTCCGTGCCGGCTTTCGCGTCTGTTCGGACCGCGGTCTGCCTTCTGAGCCGCTGTGCATCCGTGGTGAAAGCGTCTTGGGTGAACCCGTAGTAGACTCGCGCCGTCGTGGATACCGGACCGAACAACTTCGCGCATGACGTTCGCTGCGAGAGCTGCGGCTACGAGATCGAGTCGGTGCTGCGCGAGGGCGGCGGAAAGTGCCCCGAGTGCGGGACCGAGCTCGACGCGAGCCGTCCGTCGCGCCGGGCCGGTACTTCATGGCAGCGGCGACGCTCGCCGTTCGGATATCTGGCCACGCTGTGGCGGACGCTGGGACGGGCGCCGGAGTTGTTCCGCCGCGCTTCGCTGACGCTCGGCGGAGGACGATCGCTCATGGCGGTCACCTGCCTTGTAAGCGCCACGGCGATGCTCGCGCCGTGGAGCGGCGTGTTCATCGCCGATCCGATCCGCAGGCTTCGCTTTGCACGCACCACGGAGCACGTTGTGCGGATCTTCACCTGGCTCGCGGCGGAGATCGGAGCGCTGGCCTTGCTGCTCGGCGCAATGTCGCTGGCGATCGCTTTCGGGCTCCGGTTCGTCGGTTCCACCCGGGGGTGGCGGCACACGCCCCGGACGGTGACGCTCGTTGCGGCGCACGCCGCGGTCGGCTGGCTGCTGGTCGCCAGCATGATCTGGATGCTGCTGACATTCTGGTTCATCGCGACACTGGTGGCGGCGCGCTCGGAGGCATCCACACGCTGGATCGGCGATATCTCAGGGTGGATCGCGGCGCACGGAGGGCGGATCGGGCCGTGGACCCTGCCCGGGTTTATCCTGTTGTGCGGCGCGGTCGTGGTCGCCTGGTTCACCTGGGTGGGGCTTCGAGAGACGCGATTCGCGAATGATCCGGGTGCGGAGGATCTGTTCGCGCGTGCCGCCCGGTCGGACCGAGCATCCAAAGCGCGATCGGAAGCGATGGTTCCCGCGTGAGTGATCCGGACCTGGCAACGCCCCCACTGCCGTCGCCGCGGCTCGCCCTGTTGTGCGAGGCGTGCGGCTATGAGATCGACGGACCCGACGAGAAGACCAGATGCCCCGAATGCGGGCGTGCTCTGGCAGAGTCGGATCCCACGACGCGACGGGAGGGCTCGGCCTGGCAGCGGGCGATCCGCTCCCATCGCGCCGGC